>JGI24820J26691_1000399_pt1 | contig 12974 bp, 12 predicted proteins | sample METZYME_5_50m_FD_26691 | JGI IMG/M metagenome (IMG submission 26691) | reverse complement strand
GTGGAGCAACAATGGATAAGTAGAATACATAAAGCTCTGAATACTGCTGCCTCACGAGGAGACATCGAGTATATTTTTTCAGAGAACATCGCAAATACTGACTATGAGAGAGTAATGCGGGAATATGCCGAACAAGGCATGCAATTAATCGTTGGAGAAGTTTTTGGTCTAGAGCGTGCTGCGAGAAAAGTTGCCAAAGACTATCCTGAGACCGCTTTTTTGATGGGCTCATCTTTCACACCTGTTGCTCCAAACTTTTCTGTTTTTGACAACTGGATTCATGAACCNTCATATCTGTCTGGCATGGTTGCGGGCGCTGCTACNAAATCCAATTTAATAGGTATGGTTGGTGGGTATGCTATACCGGAAGTAAATCGTCTAATGCATGCTTTTATGGATGGTGCCCGCGAAGTAAATCCTGATGTCAAATTCTTAGTGAACTTTATTGATAGTTGGTACGATCCTCCAAAAGCGAAGGAAAGTGCTTTTGCTATGATGGATGCTGGGGCAGACGTTATGTATGCAGAAAGATTCGGTGTTTCTGATGCAGCAGTAGAGCGTGGAGTTAAAGCTATCGGAAATGTTATTGATACTTCAGGGGATTACCCTGGGACAATAATGGCGTCTGCTATTTGGCATATGGAAGCCACAATAGATAAAGCGGTGTCCCGCGTGGCAGACGGATCATTCGAGGCCGCGGACTATGGACAGTATAGTTTTATGGCTTACGGTGGTGGATCACTAATTATGGATGAAAATCTCATGTCTGCGGAAACAGCAGCTGCTGTAAAGGCGAGAGAAACAGAAATTTTGGATGGTCTTTTCAGGGTCAACGTTAACGACGCCCGTCCCACTTCTGATAATTAGAAAGTACTAGCGCTGGCTGCAACGGTGGGCAGCGCACTTCAAAAATGGAAGCATCGACTGTATTAAAGCTCAACGGGCTTGCAAAACGCTTTGGCTCAATTCTAGCGAATGATGATGTAACGATTCACCTTCAAAAAGGAGAAGTTCTAGCGCTTCTTGGTGAAAATGGTGCAGGTAAAACAACGCTTATGAATATGTTGTTTGGTCATTATTTACCGGACTCTGGAAATATTGAGATTAGGGGTGTCAATGGTGATTTGGTCCCATTAGAGCTGGGTAATCCTAGTGCTGCTTTGGCTTCGGGAATTGGAATGGTCCATCAGCATTTTACTCTTGCTGAAAATATTACAGCTTTTGATAATATTACTTTGGGCGCCGAGCCGCTGTTTTCGTTGAGGCGCAATCAGAGAAAAGCTGAAAAAAAAATTAACAATATAATGTCTAACAGTGGTTTAGATGCACCGCTCGACATTCCCGTGGGAAGACTTTCAGTAGGAGAAAGGCAGCGTGTTGAAATCCTTAAAGCATTATACCGGGATGCTCATATTCTGGTACTTGACGAACCAACAGCAGTTCTCACACCACAAGAGGCAGATGCTTTATTTTCCAATTTAAGACGAATGACTAACCATGGTTTGTCGGTCATTTTCATAACTCATAAAATGCGTGAAGTTTTATCTTTTTCAGATAGGCTTGTTGTTTTGCGCCAAGGTAAAAATGTTGGAAGTATGGAAACTTCAAATGCAAGCGAAAAGAAAATTGCACGCTTAATGGTTGGAAGTGAAACCCAAAAAGTATCTCCAAAAAGAATAACTCCTGGTGGGCCAATTTTATCGTTAAATGATGTTTCTGTAGCCGGCCGGTCAAAAAGAGACTCTCTTCAAAATATAAGTTTAATATTAAAATCGCATGAAATTTTAGGAATTGCCGGGATTTCAGGAAATGGTCAAAATGTACTCGCTGATCTTATCTCTGGTTTGGCATCGCCTGATAAAGGCTCAATACTTTTAAAAGGTGTGGCCATTCAAAATATAAACCCTTTGAATATGATAAAATTGGGGTTTGGAAGGATTCCAGAGGATAGGCATCGGCAGGGAATAGTCGGTGGCTTAAGTGTTTCTGAAAATATGGTTATTGAGCGCTTGGATGATCCTCTAATTCAAAACTTTGGTTTTCTGCGTTCCTCCGTAATTAATGATAATGCGCAAACATTATCAGAAAAATATGATGTGCGAGGGCCAGGTATAGATCAAGCGTCTCGTTTATTATCTGGAGGGAACATTCAGAAGCTCATTTTGGCTAGAGTTTTTGAACAACAACCAGAGATAATTCTGGCTAATCAACCAACTCGGGGACTTGATATGGGTGCGGCGTCNGATGTTCAGAGNCATCTAATTGAAGCCAGAGATNGGGGTGGNGGNGTTATTCTAATTTCTGAAGATTTAGATGAGATCTTAGGGTTAGCCGATAGAATAGTGGTTATGAGAGATGGTAACTTANATGATGTCAATTCAAGTAGCCGAGAGGCTATAGGCTTAATGATGGCGGGAGAGTCTGTATGATCCGCATCGAACCAAGGGAAAAGATATCAAACAGTAGCACGATATTCATACCGATAATCGCGGCTATAGTTTCTTTATTATTTGCGGCGATACCAATAATTTCAGCCGGCGCTAATCCCCTAATTGCTTATGTTGAGATGGCGAAGGGTGTTTTTGGCTCTGTTTTTGCTGTTTCAGAGATGTTGACCCGGGCTACACCGCTAATCTTTACTGGTCTTGCTGCGGCAATCGCTTTTCGGGCAAAACTTTGGAATATAGGTGCTGAAGGTCAACTTTACCTTGGCGCAATAGCTGCTGTGACTGTAGGGTCAGGTTTTTTTGATTTACCTGCTATTTTTTTATTACCTTTAATTATAGTCTTGGGAGCCTGTGCTGGCGCAGTAGGAATGGTTGCTCCAACATATCTGAAAGTACGTTTTGGCGCTGATGAGGTGGTAACAACACTTTTGCTCAACTTCATTATAATCATCTTTCTTCAAATGTTGTTAGAAGGACCTTTGCAGGATCCAATGGGTTTGGGGTGGCCGCAGTCAGCTCCAATTTTGGATCAGGGTATGTTTCCACCACTAATTGATCGAATGCGCGTTCATTCTGGTTTGATTTTAGCTGTTATTTTAGCTGTAATAGCCCATTTCATGATAAAGCACTCAGTTTGGGGATTTAAATTAAGAGCTGTTGGGGAAAACTCATCTGCTGCAAAGCATGCAGGGATAAACATAAATCGTTCACTCTTTGGAGTAGCCCTTCTTTCCGGGGGTCTTGCAGGGCTTGCCGGCGTGAGTGAAGTTGCCGGACTAAAAGGTTATCTCACTGCAGATCTTTCGCCTGGTTTTGGATATGCGGGAATAGTAGTTGCCATGTTGGCAGGATTATCTCCAATCGGTGTTATAATTGCATCAGTTTTTATTGCTTCTGTGTTTGTTGGGGCTGACAGCATGAGTAGGGCAATGGGGATATCATCTTTCCTAGCAGACTTAGTGGTATCAGTATCTCTTTTATGTGTGTTAGTTGGAGGGTTTATCGCAAAATTTAAAATTGTGCGTGCTGGTACTGGGACAAGATTTTATGATTGATATCCTCAATATTTTGCTTACGGATAGTTTTTGGGCAGCATCTCTAAGGATCGCAACACCCTTAATTTTTGGTGTGTTAGGAGCTTTAATTTGTGAGAGATCTGGCACCTTAAATCTAGGAATTGAAGGTATATTTGTTGTAGGTGCAATGTGTGGTTGGATGGCCACATGGTTAGGTGCTGGACTATGGGGTGGAATTTTAGTCGCATTTTTATGTGGCGCATTCTTTGGATTAATACACGCGCTACTTACCGTGCCACTTGGGCTTTCGCAGCACGTTAGTGGGCTTGGAATAACTTTGTTTGCTACTTCTATAAGCTACTTCACTTATCGAACAGCGTTGCCGGATGTTTCATCACCCCCAAGAATTGAGCCGTTTCAACCATTGGATATTCCTATACTTTCTGATTTACCATTTATTGGATTAGTTTTGTTCCAGCAAACCGCTTTAACTTGGCTCGCTTTAATCATGGTATTATTAGTTTGGTATGTGCTGAATCGTACAAACCTTGGATTGGCAATAAAAGCAGTTGGGGATAACCCGAATAGTGTGGATGCTCAGGGTTTATCAGTTTATGCAATTCGAATGTGGGCAATCGTTATTGGCTCAGCTCTGATGGCTCTTGGCGGGGCTTTTTTAACAATGAGCGCTTTTGATGCATTTTTCTTTGGGATGGTTAATGGTCGTGGATGGGTCTGTATTGCGCTCGTAATCTTTGCAAGTTGGAGACCGGGAAAAGCTTTAATAGGTGCACTTTTATTTGGTGCTTTTGATGCTTTGCAAGTAAGATTACAAACCGAGATGGGGGCCCTTGTTCCTGGGCAAGTTTTTTTGATGGCCCCATATGTTTTGTCAATTGTAGCGTTGGTGATAGCAGCAAGATCGGCAGACTATCCTAGAGCTTTATTGACACCTTGGTACAAAGGGCAAAGGTAAGGTTAGATGATGTTTGATTTAATGATAAAGGGCGTCAGCCTCACAGATGGCAGAGGGGAGTTTGATGTTGCCTGCAAGGATGGGAAAATAGTTGAAATTGCTAAATCTATTTTAGGGGACTCAAAGGAAACTATTCATGCCGAAGGGTGTCTTTTGTCACCACCATTTATTGATCCACACTTCCATATGGATGCAACTTTGTCATTGGGTACTCCAAGGCTCAATGTCTCAGGTACTTTGTTGGAAGGTATAAGTTTATGGGGTGAACTCAAGCCGCTGCAATCGATTGACGACATTATCTCTCGGGCTATGAAATACTGCGATCTTGCAGTTGCCAAGGGTATAGGAGCTATACGTAGTCACGTAGATACTTGTGATGACGAATTGAAAGGTGTTCAGGCTCTTTTAGAAGTTAGGGAAAAAGTTAAAGGGTATTTAGATCTGCAGTTGGTAGCGTTTCCTCAAGACGGTGTCTTTCGGGACCCAACAGCACTAGAAAATACCAAACGGGCTTTGGATATGGGTGTAGATGTGGTTGGAGGCATTCCCCATTTTGAAAGGACAATGTCTGAGGGCGCCCGAAGTGTTAAATTGCTTTGCGAAATTGCTGCAGAACGTGGGCTAATGGTTGATATGCATTGTGATGAAAGCGACGACCCAATGAGTCGACATGTGGAGACATTGGCTTTTGAAACGAAAAGGTTAGGTCTAGAGGGCCGTGTTGCAGGGTCACATTTAACTTCAATGCATTCTATGGATAATTATTATGTTTCTAAGTTGATACCCTTGATGGCTGAGTCACAAATAAACGTAATACCTAACCCCCTGATTAATATAATGCTTCAGGGTCGGCATGATACTTACCCAAAAAGACGAGGCCAAACTAGAGTTAGGGAGCTACGCGACGCAGGCCTTACAGTTGGTTTTGGATCAGATTGTGTAATGGATCCTTGGTACTCTCTTGGAAAAGCAGACATGCTAGATGTTGCTTTCATGGCATTGCATGTAGGTCAACTCTCCAGTCGCGAGGATATGGGGTGGTGTTTTGATGCCGTAACTAAAAATTCTGCCAAAATAATTGGTTTAGAAGAATACGGAATTGAAAAGGGAAAGCCGGCAAACTTTGTTTTATTACAGGCAAAAGACAAGATTGAGGCTATTAGATTGCGTGCTCACCGATTGTTGGTTGTCAGAGATGGTCTTATAATTTCAAGATCTGATCCAGTTAAATATACATTACATAAGCCAGAAGGCGATATAGATTTTAATGAGATAAATTAGTAGATCTTCAGGCATTAAACGAATGAAGAGGATTTAATGGTAAAGCCAGTTATTGTTATCGGAGCTGGTATCTGCGGTATTTCAACGGCGATTTGGTTGCAACGCTCAAATTTTGAAGTTGTGTTATTGGATAAAGCCGAGCCTGGAATGGGGGCATCATACGGTAATGCTGGACTCCTAGCCCAATGGGCAATTGTTCCGGTCAATGAACCATCGCTTTGGAAACAAATACCACGTTATCTAATTGATCCAATGAGCCCACTATTTCTAAAGTGGAGTTACTTACCTAAGCTAACTCCATGGTTGATAAAGTTTTTACAAAACGCAAACCGTTCAGATTCAAACAGAACCATTGAAGCTTTAATTCCACTTCTGACGGACTCCGTTGAACAGCATAAAAGTCTTACTGAAGGCACGGCTGCAGCTAATTGGATAGCGGACAGTAAGTTTAGCTATGCATATAGATCTTTAGAAGACTTTCACAAAGACTCTTTTGGTTGGGACTGTAAGAAAAAAGTTGGAATGGTTCCTGAGATATTTACAGGAAATTTGGTCCAAGATGTTGAGCCAATATGTGGCTCATTTATTGATTGCTTAGCAGTAATTAGTGGGCAGGGGCACATTGTTAACCCGCAGGGTTATATCCGCGAACTCATGAAAGTATTTTCTCAAAATGGAGGAAAATTTATTAATGCGAGGGTAGAAGATTTTGGGTTTCAGAATGAAAAAATTTCGAGTGTGCACACTGACAATGGTAACTTTGAATGTGATAGAGCGATTATAACAGCCGGTATTTGGTCAAAGGAGCTAATGTTAAAGCTAGGCCTTAATATTCCGCTAGAGGCTGAAAGAGGATATCACGTAGTATATAAAAACGCGTCGATATTGCCTCGAAACCCGATGATGATGACAATAGGTAAATTTGGAGTGACGCCTATGGGAAGCGACCTTAGATGTGCCGGTACAGTTGAACTAGGTGGCATAAAACTTGGTCCAAGTAAGGCTCCAATTAAGTTACTTAGGCGACGAGTGGCTGAAGCTTTTCCAAATATGTGTTATGATAAGACTGAGGAATGGTTTGGATTTAGACCAACTGCCCCTGATAGCCTTCCGCTAATTGGACAGCTCAAGGAAAGTGGTGTTTATACGGCATTTGGACACCAACACATTGGAATGACATCTGGACCAAAAACTGGAAGGTTAATAGCCGATATAATTAACCAAAGATCTCCAAACATTGACATGTCAGTTTATGATCCAAATCGATATAATTTATAGGAGTATAGTAAGGGCGGCATGTCGCTGCATAGCTCAGCTCAGTCCCATGCCATGCAAACGAATGGATAACCCTTACTGGCGTAGTTACTTGGACAAATGAATTTGATGTTTTGCCTAAGTTAACCCATTATGACGCCAATTGACCTTTGATGTAGAAAGTAAAATTTTTATGAAAAAACCTTGCATTTTATGTGTTGCAATCACTGGGTCACTCCCAACAAAGGCTGATAATCCTGCAGTACCAATTAGTTTGCAAGAGCAAATAGAAAGTACGCAAAGTGCATTTGAGGCGGGTGCAACAATCGCGCATTGTCATGTTCGCAATCAGGATCAGACGCCATCATCTGACCCCGAAAAATTTTCTGCATTGTTGGAGGGCTTAAAAGAACACTGTCCTGGTATGGTTATTCAATTTTCTACCGGCGGCCGCTCGGGCGCTGGAACTGAGAGGGGTCGAATGCTTCCTCTGGCTCCTGATATGGCGTCATTATCTGTTGGATCCAATAATTTCCCCACACGTGTTTACGAAAACCCACCTGACTTGGTAAAATGGTTAGCATCAGAAATGAAGAGATACAGGGTTACTCCAGAAGTAGAGGCGTTTGATTTAAGCCATATTTTGACCGCTATCAGAATGCATGGTCGAAATGAATTATACGGAAAGTTGTATGTTCAGTTTGTTATGGGAGTTAAAAATGCTATGCCTGCTGATAAAGAAGTTTTCGATTTATATGTAAAAATTATGAACGAAAGAGCACCCAAAGCGGAGTGGTGTGCAGCAGGAATCGGTGCTAATCAAATTATCGTAAATGAATGGGCAATTGCGGCTGGAGGCCATACAAGGTCGGGACTTGAGGATAATGTTAGACTTGATAAAAATACACTAGCACCTTCTAATGCGGCATTAATCCAAAGAGCATCAGAAATATGTGAAAAATATGAGCGCCCTGTTGCGACATGGCGTCAGACGCGCGAAATGCTAAATCTCCAAATAGAAATTTAGGTTTTCAGTTGAAGCCACCTATCACAAAACTTCTTACGTCAAAAAGTTTTCTCAATTTACCTGTCCTTTTAGATTGGTCAAATCTGAAGCACCAAGCCGTAGTTTTTGGGGCACCCTTCGGTAAACCTTACAGTAATGGTGAGTTTCCAAATAATCAGTCAACCGCTCCGGATAGACTTCGTGACGCATCATCACGAATTCTTNTTGATCCACATTCTGTAGATCTTGACCTTTTATCAGGCAGTACTCTTGCATCAATATCAGTTGCTGATGGAGGAAATATTCCCCTTAGAGATAACGACATTGATCGGCATTACTCTGACATAGAAGGTGCAGTGCGCTACTTAGTAGGCAGAGGCGTTTTACCTGTTTCAATAGGAGGCGACGATGGAATAACTAATCCGGTATTACGAGGCTTGGACCCACTAAATGACGTAACGGTCATTCAAATTGATGCACATATGGATTGGAAAACTGAGCGATTTGGTGAAAGAGACGGATACTCGAGCCCNATGCGAAGAGCTTCAGAAATGGCTCATATTTCTGGAATACATCAAGTTGGTATACGNTCTTATGGAAGTGCTACAGCGCAGGATTTTAAAGATGCAAAAGATTGGGGAGCACAGATTTATCTTGCTAAGGATATCCATGAAAAAGGAATAGAATTTTTTTTGAATAAGTTACCTGAGGTAGGCAAGTTCTTTATAACTCTTGATGTGGATGGGTTAGATCCATCAATAGTGCCTGGAACCATAGCACTATCGCCTGGTGGCCTTAATTGGATGCAAATTTCTGCATGTTTTGACGGAATATCAAAAAAAGGANAGATTATTGGTCTGAACGTTGTAGAGTTAGCGCCCAAGAACGATATTAATCAAATTTCGATGATTGTAGTCGGTAGGTTGATTCTAAAATGTCTTATGCTCGAACTAAATAAATAGNTATATAATGACGGAAGTTTCAGTAATAATCCCAACATATAATAGAGCAGATTTTATCTCAGACTGTGTTCAATCAGTTCTGGCTCAAACGTTACCTGCGCGTGAGTTAATTATAGTCGATGATGGGTCCACAGATGCAACTTATAAAATTTTAAGTGATTTAGGATTTAATTCTATAAGTACGCCTAAGACTGTTTTACGATATGTTTTTCAAGAAAACCGAGGGGTCAGCTCTGCAAGAAATTTAGGGATTAAGGAGGCAAGAAGTGAGTATATTGCTCTGTTAGATTCTGATGATCTTTGGTTAAAAGGAAAGCTAGATCGGCAGGCAATTGCGTTTAAAGATGATATACGAAACAGTCGGCTGTGTCACACTGACGAAATATGGATACGCAATGGGGTTCGTGTAAACCAACACAAAAAACATAAGAAACATGGAGGCAATGTTTTCCAAAGCTGTCTCAAATTATGTTGTATATCTCCAAGTTCATCAATGATGCATAGATCAGTTTTCGAGGACTTTGGTTTTTTTGATGAGGACCTACCAGCATGTGAGGATTATGACTTCTGGTTGCGGTATAGTTCAAAAGAGGAAGTAATTTTCATTGATGAGCCATTAATCATCAAAAAGGGAGGTCACAGTGATCAACTTTCAGGGGTGCATTGGGGAATGGACAGATTTCGCATATATGCTCTTGAAAAGATGTTAAATAAGCCTGATCTCAAATTGGATTACAGAATTGCGGCGATACGTGAAGTTATAATAAAAATGGAAATTTTAATAAATGGATCCCAAAAGCGTAAAAAAATGGTTTACGCAGAGACTTTGCTTCAGAGGAAGCAATATTGGGAAGAATCATTAAGGCGCTGTTTTAATGATTGAACTGCCCGATATTCGAGACGTTGATCTAAAAATCTGCTGGGTGATAGCGTTAGAACCTGAAGCAAAACCACTTATTGATTTATTTGATCTACATCCACTTTCGAATAATTTAAACTTCCCTGTGTACATAAATCCAAAGAGTGGGCATGCTCTTGTGATATCTGGAATTGGGTCAAGTAAAGCCGCTGCGGCCGCTACCTATTTAAAAATGTTGTTTAATGTTCAGAGGTATGTTGCGTGGATCAACATCGGAATTGCTGGGTTTTGTGAAGAACCAATTGGGCAATTATTTCAAGCGATAAAGGTTCATGATACAGCAAGAAAAACGTCATATTTTCCAGGTTTTCGATTATCAAAAATAGTCAAATGCCAAACACTGCATACTGTTGCCCAGCCAGAAACAAAATATTCAGAAGCTGTACTTTTTGATATGGAAGCATCAGGTTTTTGTGAGATCGCCTCTATGTTTTCCTGTAATGAATTGGTATTCGTCTTAAAGATCGTATCTGATACACCAAAAAGCCCTGTGAGTTTGGTTTCAAGAGAAGCAATTACGCAATTGATATATCAAAATAAAAATAAACTTCGTGAAATAATTAGTCGCATAGAAAAATTAGTGAATGATGAGAAAAAAAGACTGCACGTACCAGAGGAGGTTTATCAATATTTTGAAAGGTATCATTTTACTCAGAGTAATAGATATAGATTTTTGCAAGCATATAAAAAATGGAAGTCTGCATTTCCCGATGGAAAATTAGCACGTACTCTAGCCGCGGGAAACTCCGCTTCAGAATTAATCTCTAATCTCGAGAGNGAGCTTTTCNTNGCAGTAAAAGACTGGAAGCTAAAATGATCGACAGNATTTTTGTGGAGCGTGAAGTCCTAGATCATCCAGTGGCACAAGAAATTTGTAAACGCCTGAAGCACGCCGATATTTTTGAGATTGAANGATATCAAGAAATGTTTAATCGGAGAAAACAGAACTTCCGTATTCAAAAACAAAACCCTGCTTTAATTTTAGCAAAAAAACACGATAATTTTGTTTTACCGGCACCATCAGGTTTTGGTATTGATGCACAAAAAAATTATTATTTTTCTCATATGTATAACTGTATCTATGATTGCCGATACTGTTTTTTACAAGGTATGTACTCTTCTGCAAACTACGTTTTATTTGTAAATTACGAGGATTTTTTTAAAGCAATTTCGGATACAATTTTTGAAAATAATAATAAAAGTATGACTTTTTTTTCCGGTTATGATTGTGACTCCTTAGCATTCGAAAAAATAACAGGCTTTGCAGAAAAAGCATTAGAATTTTTTACTAATTTCAGTTCAGTTGAACTTGAACTTAGAACTAAGAGTATAGTTTCTGACACTCTTTTAAATAGAAGTCCTATTTCTAATTGTGTCGTAGCTTATAGTTTGGCTCCCAGTAATGTGGCAGCCATTTTGGATAATAAGGCTCCCAGTATAGATAGACGAATTAATGTTTTGCAAAAACTAGCCAAAAATGGTTGGTCCGTTGGTCTCAGGTTTGACCCTCTGATTTACTGCTCTGGCTGGGAAAAACTTTATTCAGAACTGATTCACAAAATATTCAATGATATAAACATTGAGCAAGTTCACTCTGTAAGTCACGGTCCCCTCAGATATCCTAAAGAAATGTATAAAAAAATTACATCTCTATATCCAGATGATAAACTTTTTTCATTTCCAATGGAGGCTAAGGATGGAATTGTATCATATGGCAAAGAAATAGAGGAAGAAATGTCTTCATTTCTGCAATTTGAATTAGAAAAGTATACAACAAGAAATAAAATTTTTCGTTGTTTGGTTTGAGGCTGGAGCTTGTAAAATTTGGAAAAAAGAAAAGCGATCGTTACCGGTAGTTCGAGCGGTATTGGAAAAGAAATTACTTCACTACTATTAAAAAGTGGGACTGATGTAATAGGTCTTGCACGCGATCACAAAAAATTTAAGCCAGATTTTGATGGTTATTTTCCTATTTCAGTTGATTTGTCGGATTTTGAAAAAACTGAGCGCATTATTCCGCAGGTTTTGCATCAACACTCTGAAGTTGACGTGTTAATTTGTAATGCTGGTTGTGGTGATTTTCGAACCTTGGAGAATTTTTCTGCTAAGCAAATATCTGATTTTTTAAATTTAAATTTAATATCACATATAATGCTTTGCAGACACTTAGTGAGTTTTATGAAGGCTAAGGGTAGTGGTGACATTATTATCATGGGTTCAGAGGCTTCTATAGTTGGAAAGAAAAAGGCATCACTTTATTCAGCCGCAAAGTTTGGTTTGAGAGGTTTTGCTCAATCAATTCGTGATGAATGCGGCAACTCTGGCGTGAGGGTCTGTTTAATAAATCCGGGTTTTGTAAGAACCCCATTTTTTGATAGCTTGAATTTTGAGCCCGGCAAGGATGAAAATAATGCAATTGAACCAGGTGATATTGCTAAAATAGTATGTGATATTATCGAAACTAGAAAGGGTACACTCATTGATGAAATCAATGTATCACCAGCATCTAAGACGATAATATTCAAATAAAGTATTTTAAGAGTTATAAATATATGCCAGCTATAAAATAATGCAAAACGGGTATGCAAAAATAGCATTGGTAAAACTTGTAGCAACGCAGCATATGATATTACAGAAAAGCGTAATACGTTTTTTAAAGTTTTTCACACGTTCCTCCCAATTTCGTTTGAAAGACTAAAGGATAGTGACCTACCTCCTCCCTAGGTCAATCTTTTCGATAAAGGCCCTCTTAAGAGGGCCTTTATCATTTTGGAGGCGTCGTTAGTCTATTGGATTTCTCCAGAGATATGGATAACAGTCGGAACTTTTGCGCTGAAAGCTGCAATTATATTTTTTTGTAGTTCTTTTAGGTTAGCTGGCTTTCTAGATAGCGCCCCATAGGATTCAGCTAATTTGCAGAAATTAGGGTTTAAAGCTTGAACGGAATTTGGAGCAATTTGCGCAGCCACCATGCTGTCCTCGATTGCTTTAAGTTTTTGGTTGTCCCAAATGAGAATTGGTAAATTAAGTTGCAATTCAACAGCGGTACCTAACTCCTGTATTGTGTACTGAAATCCATAGTCACCAGCTATAGCTATCGTGGGCATATTGGG
>JGI24820J26691_1000398_pt1 | contig 12982 bp, 16 predicted proteins | sample METZYME_5_50m_FD_26691 | JGI IMG/M metagenome (IMG submission 26691) | reverse complement strand
AATAGACATGCCCAGCCCAAAAACCCTTATAAGACTCTCACCATAAAAAATAGCAACAAATAAAGGAATGGCAAAAGATATGCCAAACATAATTAACAAAAGACCAAAGAAGTTTAAAACTTTAGCTTGATTCAATTAAACCTCTCTAAAATAGTTTTCTATTTCAGGTATAGCTTGCTTATCTGTAAAGAATACAATTAAGTGATCATCAATACTCAACATAAGATCATTTGAGGGCATTAAGATTTTCTCATCTCTTACAATTGCACCAATGCTTGCTTCTTCAGGTATGGGCAAATCAACCACCGGCTTCCCAATAAAATCCGAAGTAAAAGGGTTTGAGTGAACAACACCCTCGACAGCCTCTGCACCTGAATGCATTTTTAATAATACATCTTGAGCAAAATCTGCTTCACGAAGATCTTGCATAACCAAAGAAATTGTAAGCCTATAGGGTGCTACAACATTATCGATAAACCTTTTAGGAATTATGTCCATATAAGAAATATTATTGACCAAGATCATAGTTTTCTTGGCACCAAGTTTTTTAGCAAGAAAAGATGACATGATGTTTGCCTCATCATCATTTGTTAACGCGCAAAAAACATCAGTCTGATCAATATTCTCACTTGATAAAAGCTCCTCATCAGAACCACTTCCATGTAAAACTATTGATCTTTCAAGTTCCTCAGAAAGAAACTTACATCGTGCTTTATCCCTCTCCACCAACTTAACATTAAAATCTGATTCAAGATCTTTTGCTAGATTGAAACCTATTTTTCCGCCACCAACAATAAATATTCTTGAGTGTTGCGAATGATCCTCTTGAACTTCATTAACAACAGAATCGATATTTTCAGCTGAGGTTATAAAATAAAGTTCATCATTTTCTTTAATTATTGTAGATCCTGATGGTTTTATAGGCTTATTTTTTCTATAAATCACAGGCACATGCGTTTCAACATCTGGCATGTCGTCATCAATATTCTTAAGCTCTTTTCCAACAAGCTTTCCTTTTTTAGATGCTTTAACGGCAATGAGCTTTACCTTACCATCTGCAAAAGTTTCTATTTGATTTGTTCCAGGGTGTCTTATTAGTTGCGACAAGTGCTCAGTAATATCCTTTTCTGGACTAATTGGAATATCTATAGAATCCTTAAATGATTCAAATGAGTCTAAATACGAGGAATCGCTTAGCCTACATATAGTCTTTTTCACGGAGAATGTCTCCTTTGCTATCTGGCATGAAACAATATTTACCTCATCATTATTTGTAAGGGCTAACAAGATTGTATCGGAATCACACCCAGCTCTTTTGAGAGTAATAGGATGGCTTGCATGCCCTGAAACAGTTCTGAGGTCTAGTCTAGAATCTAAATCAGATAACTTCTCATCGTTGCTATCAATAACAGTTACATCGTAGCCATTTGAAGACAAGTTCGCTGACAAACTGCCTCCTACTTGACCTGCACCTAAAATTACAACTTTCATAGGTGCTACGGTATACCTCTTTTTGAAGAATTTAAAGTTTTATAACAAATTATATTTTGATAAAAAAATCTTTATATGAATTATAAATATCAGAAGAGTTAATTATTTTTTTACCAGGTAACTGTATGTGAGTAATTACTATCACTGAATCATCTACCTTAATATGTATACCATCCTTAGTTACATCAAATATAGTTCCTGGAGCATCGTTATTATCTAGATCAATGATGCGCATTCCATGTATCTTAATAGTGGTATCTTTGTATTGGAAATAAGTCCCAGGCCAGCCGGAGAAAGCTCTATATTTATTAAAAATTTCTTTTGCTGTCTCCTTAAAATTTATTCTTCCATCTTCTTTGGTGATTTTTCTACAGTAAGAAACATTATTATCAACCTGAGGAACAGGTTGCAATCCATTAGAAATTTTTTGAATAACATCAACAATATTTAATTTGGCTTTTGCTACTAGTTTTTTCTCAAGACTAATTCTGTTATCACTATCAGAAATTTCTACTTCAGAAACATCATAGACAGGACCTTCATCAAGAGACTCAACCATCTCCATAAAAGAAATACCAGTTTTAATATCGCCATTCAATAAAGATGATTGAATTGGTGAAGCGCCCCTATAGAGAGGAAGAATTGAGAAATGAATATTTAAGGGTGTTATGTTTGGGTGACTCAACACCTCTTTAGGTATTATTTTGCCAAAAGATGACAACACCAAGACATCGCAGGGATATTTAGTTATGTTATCAATAGTTTGATCACAAAAAGCATCAACTTTAAAGCAAGGTAGGTTTGCGCTTTCAGCAAATTTAGCAACTTCTGATGGCTCTTTTGCCTTATTTCTGGAAGATCTTTTATCAGCCTGAGTTAAAACTAGCGATATATTAAATGGACTATCTACAAGTGTAGACAGTATTTCCGCAGAAGATGAGGGGCTTCCAGCAAAGATAATATCCATTTTTCGCTTAAATTCTTCTAAATTCGTTTAATTTCTTCTATTTTCTAGTTTCTTTCTAATTCTGTCCCTTTTTATTGGGCTTAGGTAGTCTACAAAAAGCTTTCCGTCTAGATGGTCTATTTCATGCTGTGCACAAACAGTGAAAATGCCGTCTGGCTTCTCTTCATGGAAGTTGCCTTGAAGATCCTGCCATTTAAGTAGAATCTTTGACGGCCTAGATATTTCTTCGTTGAAACCAGGAATGGACAGGCAACCTTCCTCATAAGTAAATGGACTTTTGTCTAATATTGTATATTCGGGGTTTACAAATACTCGGGGCTCATTCCTTTCTTCGCTTAAATCCATAACGACCAACCTAATGTGAATATCAACCTGAGTTGCAGCAAGGCCTATACCTTCAGCCTCATACATTGTGTTAAGCATATTTTTGGAAAGAGTTTCTAAACTTTTGTCGAATTTATCTATCTTTTTTGCCACTTTTCTAAGCTTTGGATCTGGAAATATAAGAATTTTTAAATCTGACATGTGCATATTCTATCCTTTTTTCCTTCCAAATAAACCTTTTTTATTTATAATACCAGCATGTCAGTAGCAATTTTAATGGGTTCAGACTCAGATTTAGATGTTGTATCTAAAGCTTTTGATGTTTTAGATAGTTTTGACGTCAAATATACTAAAAACGTGCTTTCAGCTCACAGAACTCCTGCAGAAGTTCTTAATCTTGTAAATAATGCTGAATCAAGTGGTATTAAAGTTTTTATAGCGGCTGCAGGTATGGCGGCCCATCTTGCAGGTGTAGTCGCTGCTCATACAACATTGCCAGTTATAGGCATACCAATTCCGTCAGGATCTTTAAATGGTATGGACTCACTTCTATCTACAGTTCAAATGCCTCCTGGTATTCCAGTTGCTACTGTAGCCATTGGATCGTCCGGTGCAAAAAATGCAGCTATTCTAGCTGTCCAAATTCTTGCAACTGCTGACGAGACCCTTAAGCAAAAACTTACCGACTATAAAGTCAACATGAAAGACGAAGTTCTTGCTAAAGATGCAAAACTAAACTCTTAATCTGTGAATTATTTAAATGCTGAAGATTCAGCAAATTGGCTTGCTGAAAATAAGATCTTATTACATCCAACAGAAGGTGTTTGGGGCATTGGTTGTAATGCAAAGAGCAGCATGGCTATTGATAGAATCTTTGATCTTAAGAAAAGAGACAAATCAAAGAAATTTATTCTTTTATCCCCATCAATAGATTCTGTGAAAGAGTTCTGCTTAGTTTTAAAAGAAGACATAAAAATTCTTGAAAATAAATGGCCTGGACCGACAACTTTTTTATTAGAAAGAAGTTCAAATAAATATAAAGAATTATCATATTTGGAAGACATGCAGTGAGAGTGAGCGCTCACAAACCATTAATTGAGCTACTTGATTTTTTTGGGTCAGAGATAGTTTCTACGTCTGCAAATATAAGTGGTGAAAACGAGATAAAAAATAAAGATGATATAGTTAACTTTTTTAACTACGAGGATGTTGCAATATTTGATAACAGCTTAGGCAATTTAAAAAAACCTACAAAGATATTTGACTTGAAACTAAAGAAATACATACGGTAATGAGTAATATAATTGAGAGAAAATTTCTAGAAGTTCAGGATATGATTCTAGACGGTTTATTATCCTTGGAATCTAAGAAAAATAGAAAACCGATAGTCGATAATTGGAAATCTAAGATTGGAAAAGGAAAAACTTGTGTAATTGAGAACGGCACTGTTTTTGAAAAAGCTGTTGTGACATTTTCTTCCGTATCAGGCAAAAACCTTCCCGCCAGCTCGGGCATGTCTGCAAATATAAATAAAATACACAAGTTTGAAGCTATGGGAGTTTCTGTAATATGTCATCCTAAAAACCCAAAGGCTCCAACCTCCCATTTCAATGTAAGAACTTTTATGATTTTTGATAAGAAAGGCCTTCAAAATTGGTGGATTGGTGGAGGGTGTGATCTAACCCCTTTCCTACCATATAAATCTGATATTACCCTTTGGCATAGGTCTTTAAAATCTATGTTTGATCCGTTTAATAAAACTTTTTATAAAAAATTTGCTAAAGAATGTGATAAATACTTCTTTTTGCCCCATAGAAAAGAAAGAAGAGGGGTAGGCGGAGTATTTTTTGACAATCTAAAGTATAAAGAGCACTTAGATAGCCTTAATTTATTAGAATGCCTTGGAAAAGAATACACACAAACCTATAGCAAAATCCTTAAAAGAAGAGTGAGCGAGAAATACTCGAAAGATCAAAAACTGTTTCAGCAAATAAGGAGAGGCAGATATGCAGAGTTTAATCTGCTTCACGATAGAGGAACAAAGTTCGGCTTAGAGTCTGGGGGCAGAGTGAAATCTATTTTATCTTCTATGCCGCCATCTACATCTTGGACTTATGAAATGCCAAATGAGCTAAAGAAATATGAAATAAGGCTTTTAAAAGCACTTAAAGAATCTTGGGTGATTTAGTAAATGCCAAAAATTAATAAGTTAGGTGTTATAGGATCTCCAATCGATCATTCTCTTTCCCCATTCATACATTCACGATTTGCAAGACAAGCTAATTTAAACATTGATTACAGGCCATACAAAGTAGAACCAGATGAAATAGATATGTTCCTTAAAGAATTTTTTGCAGACAAAAATGCAATTGGCCTAAATGTAACTTTGCCATTAAAAAAAGAAGCTTTTAACAGGTGTGACAGCAAATCTGAAGAAGTAAGCTTTATAGAGGCTTCAAATACACTCATAAAAAAAAATAGATCTTTGCACGGGGAAACCACTGACAGTAGTGGCTTCATCAGCGATCTTAAAGATAAAAACATTGAACTATCTGACAAGAAGGTTTTAATTATTGGAGCAGGAGACGCAACAGAAAGCATTTTATGGGGAATCACAAAACAAAAACCTAAGGAATTATTCATGCTTAATAGAACCATAGAAAAAGCAGAAAGATTAGCTAAAAAGTATGGGGAGTTTGCTGATATTCATGTAGTTGCAGAAGAAAACAACATCAATGTAGATATTGTTATCAATACAAGCTCTGCAGGTGTTACCGGGGAGTTTAAAGAGCCTCAAACAATAGACCTAAACGATTCAATAATCGCTTATGATTTAAACTATTCAATTAATGAGACTCCTTTTTGCAAATGGGCGAAGTCTTTTACAGAAAAAAACTTTGACGGGACCGGTATGCTCGTACATCAGGCTGCAAAATCATTCAACCTATGGTTCAATTTTGAGCCCGATGTTGTGAATGTTCTTAACGAAATTGAGCTCTTTAGAAATGAATGATTTTAGAAGATTTGTTGCTGGCGCAATATGCCCAGAATGCAAGAAAAAAGACACAATTGCCCTTAGCGCAGATGACAAAAGAATTTTTTGTGTAAGTTGTGATTTCGAAGAATATAAAAGCGAATAGATATATTCCACTACTTAAGTATAATGCCCTTGGATTAACTAAAAAACACTATTAATATAATAGAATTTTATAATATAATATAAGCAGAATTTATTAACGGAAAAGGGAAGTGTTTAGTAAAATTAATATTTTAAGTAAAAGTGCTTATACAGCACTGTTAATGTTATCGCTATATCCATCTAAAGTTCTCTCAGATTGGGACGCATTAAACATGAGAGAAGGCGTGACACAGGTAAGCAGAGATGTCTTTGAATTACATATGCTTATTTTTTACATTTGTGTTGCCATTGGAGCAGTTGTTTTTTCAGTTATGTTCTATTCCCTTTTCAGATATACAAAGAAAAGAAATCCAAATCCATCCACTTTTCATGAAAGCACAAAGCTAGAAGTTGCATGGACTGTAGTTCCTTTCCTAATATTAATAGCAATGGCAGTTCCCGCCTCAAAAACCCTTACAGAGATTTATGATGATGAAGAGGGCGAGATTAACATTCAAGTCGTTGGATATCAGTGGAAGTGGGAATATAAGTACCTTGAAGATGACATAAATTTTTTCTCTAACCTAAGCACAGATCAAGATGAAATTTATAACCTTGTTCCAAAGGGTGAAAACTATCTCTTAGAAGTTGATGAGCCGCTAATAATCCCAGTTGATACAAGAGTAAGATTTTTAATAACCGCTAATGACGTAATACACTCATGGTGGGTTCCAGATTTTGCAATTAAACAAGATGCAATCCCTGGGTTTATTAATACAGCATGGACTAGAGCAGAAGAAACAGGTATTTATAGAGGTAATTGCACAGAGCTTTGTGGAAAGAATCATGGCTTTATGCCAGTGGTCGTTAAGGTTGTAGAAAAGGATGAATACAATGATTGGGTATTAGCAAAGAAAGAAGAAGCAATTAAGCTTGCCGAACTCACAGAAAAAGAATGGTCGCTTGCTGAACTCTCTGAAAGAGGTGAAGGGGTTTACCAAAAGAACTGTGTTGCTTGTCACCAAATGAATGGTGAGGGTCTTCCTCCAATATTTCCTGCTCTTGCTGGAAGTGATATTGTAATGTTTGATAAGAATAGGAATGTTGAGATCCTGATGGAAGGAGTTCAAGGAGCTGCTATGCAATCATTTGCAAATCAACTCTCTGAAGTTGATATGGCTGCTGTTATAACATACACAAGACAGGCATGGGGAAATGCCGAAAATGGTGATGGAGCATATGTTGTTCCATCAGATATAGTTGAATATAAAAAACCAAAAATTTAATTAGCGAGGTAAATTATGAGCTCAGTTATTGAAAGCCACCATGATGACCATCATCACGGTCCTGCAAAAGGCTTGATGAGATGGCTTCTTACAACTAACCATAAAGATATAGGTACATTATATCTATGGTTTAGTTTTGCAATGTTCTTAATTGGCGGAGCAATGGCAATGGTTATTAGGGCCGAGCTTTTCCAGCCTGGGATGCAGATAGTAGAACCAGAGTTCTACAATCAGATGCTCACACTGCATGGACTTATTATGGTTTTTGGAGCTGTAATGCCAGCCTTTGTTGGCTTGGCTAATTGGTTAATACCTATGATGGTTGGAGCGCCGGATATGGCACTGCCAAGATTAAATAATTTAAGTTTTTGGTTACTTCCATTTGCTTTTGGTATTTTGCTCTCATCACTATTTATGGAGGGAGGAGCACCAAACTTTGGTTGGACATTCTACGCACCTCTTTCTACTACATATGCGCCACCAAGTGTTACTTTCTTCATTTTTTCAGTTCACGTTATGGGCGCGTCATCAATTATGGGATCAATTAATGTGATAGTAACAATAATGAACATGAGGGCTCCAGGAATGGACCTAATGAAAATGCCACTATTTGTCTGGTCATGGTTAATTACTGCCTATCTACTTATTGCCGTTATGCCAGTGTTAGCTGGTGCAGTAACTATGATGTTAATGGATATCCACTTTGGAACTAGTTTTTTTAATGCAGCTGGTGGTGGTGACCCGGTATTATTCCAGCATATTTTTTGGTTCTTCGGTCACCCCGAAGTTTATATTATGATTTTGCCAGCATTCGGCATCATTTCTCACATCATTGAGACCTTTGCTAGGAAGCAATTATTTGGCTATGAGTCTATGGTTTGGGCAATGTTATCCATTGCAATTCTCTCTTTCGTTGTTTGGGCACATCACATGTTTACAGTTGGGATGCCACTTGCAGCAGAACTTTTCTTTATGTGGGCAACAATGCTAATAGCTGTTCCAACAGGAGTAAAAGTTTTCAACTGGGTTGCAACAATGTTCAAAGGCTCTATTTCATTTGAGACCCCAATGCTGTTTGCCATAGCCTTTGTTGTTCTTTTCACAATTGGTGGATTCTCAGGACTTATGCTTTCAATAGTACCTGCTGATTTTCAGTATCACGATACCTATTTTGTAGTAGCTCATTTCCACTATGTCCTTGTTCCTGGATCTATATTTTCAATAATGGCAGCAGTTTATTACTGGATACCAAAATGGACAGGCAACATGTATGACGAGAGAATGGGCAGATTACATTTCTGGCTTTCATTTGTTGGCGTAAATGTCACGTTTTTCCCACAACACTGGATTGGATTAGCAGGGATGCCAAGGAGATATCCCGACTACGCTCTTCAGTTTGCTGANTGGAACATGGTTTCAACTGCTGGAGCATTTTTGTTTGGAGCGTCCCAAATCTTATTCTTATTTATTGTCCTAAAAACAGTAATGGGTGGAAAGAAAGCTACTCCTCAAGTTTGGGAAGGAGCAAGAGGTTTGGAGTGGTCAGTTGAATCACCAGCACCTTATCATACGTTTTCAACACCACCTAAAGTTAACTAATGAACAACTCTGCTAAAAGAACTCTTAAATATCTGTCACTTGCAGTTTTTGGGATGTTCTTTTTTTCATTTGCGCTAGTTCCTCTTTACGATGTTTTTTGTGAAGTGACAGGCTTAAATGGAAAGATTTCTCAATCAGAAGAGGGAGTCAGCTATGAGTCAAGCACCGGAAGAGATTTAACAATCCAATTTGTCTCTCACAATGCAGAGCAAATGCCTTGGATATTCAAGCCATCCGAAAGGATCATGAAAGTAAAAACTGGCAAGTACAGTAATGCAACGTTCTTTGTAAAAAATAATACAGATAAACCAATGACGGCAAGAGCAGTTCCTAGCGTTGCCCCTAGTAATGCAAACGAATACTTAAAAAAATTAGAATGTTTCTGCTTTGAAGAGCAGTTTCTTGCGCCAGGCGAAGAAGCTCTTCTACCAGTTAGGTTTATTTTCGATAGCAATATGCCTGAAAGCATTAATAATGTAGCCCTCTCATATACTATCTTTGATATTACTAACTATAATGACATGGAGATGGCACACCACGATGGAAGATAGAATGGAATACCAAAAGTATTATGTTCCTGAGTCAAGCAAATTCCCTATTTTTGCTGCTATTTCTTTGTTCATTTTAATAATNGGTGCTTCATCAACAATTAATTCTCTTGATAACCCTGAAAGTAATGCAAGCTTAATTCTATATACAGGCCTAGCTTGCTTTTTAGCAACACTATTTTTTTGGTTCAGGCAGGTTGTTAAAGAAAATAATGCTGGCCTAGAAAGCGCACAACTTTCTCAATCTTTTGTTTACGGGATGGCGTGGTTTATATTTTCTGAAGTAATGTTCTTTGCAGCTTTCTTTGGTGCCTTGTTTTATGTAAGATCTTTTGCAGTTCCATGGTTAGGTGGGGAAGGTGAAAAAGGCCTTGCTAACATGCTATGGCAAGATTTTGAAGCTACGTGGCCATTAATAAACACTCCTGATGGAGGTAAAGCTTTTGTCATAGCTGCCAAAAGCATGAGCTTTCCAGGATGGGAAAATATTAGCCACTGGTTACCTCTTTACAATACTATTGTATTGCTTAGTTCTAGCGTAACAGTTCACTTTGCACATCTGGGGCTGAAGAAAGGAAACAAAAAAACTTTTAATATTTGGCTTGGTATAACAGTTTTACTCGCTCTAATTTTTGTTGGCCTTCAAGCAGCAGAATACTATGAAGCTTATGAGCATTTTGGGCTTACTCTTAATTCAGGAATTTATGGATCAACTTTCTTTATGCTGACTGGATTCCACGGATTCCATGTAATGTTAGGCGGCCTCATGCTTGCAGTTATGTTTATAAGATCTGTATTTTATGGCCATTTTAATGAGCACAAACATTTCGGATTCGAAGCCGCATCTTGGTATTGGCACTTTGTAGATGTTGTTTGGGTTATGTTATTCCTATTTGTTTATATTTTATAAACTTTCCGAAGCTATATAAGAATTGCCAAGTTCACCAGTTGACAAACCATATGCTACTAAAATTATTAATAAAATTGCCAAAGTGACCCTAATGCCCAAACCATATACAGTTCTTTTTCCTTCACCTCTGTCCTTAAACAAGAAAAATAGACTCGAAGCTAGGCTCAAGAGAATTCCNATTATTAATATTATAATGATACTTTTTACTGGCATAACTTTTGTATTGTATAGGTAAAGATGAAATTAACTAAATCAAGGCAAGCAGCGACAATTTTTTACATATTTTTCTCAATTGTTTTTGTTGTTTTGGGCTTTTGGCAGATCAATAGAGGAAACGAAAAAACAGAAATTATTGAAGACTTTGAGTTGCAACAGGCTGGACAGGCCATTGAGTTCTCCTCTAATTCTCAAAAATGGGAGAGAGTTTATATCAGCGGCAAGCTCGATGATGAAAGAATAATATTTCTTGATAATGTAATTCATAAAGGGATATTAGGCTTCAAAGTTTTAGCCCCAGTCTTTATAGAAGATAACAAAATAATGTTGGTCGATTTTGGCTGGATAAAACAGCCCCAAAGCAGAGATCAAGTGAAATTTGTGAGTATTTCTGAGAATAAGAATATTTCGGTTTCAGGAGTCCTAGAAGCACCTGAGATGGGATTAATATTATCAGAAGATATATTTACAAATACTTGGCCTAAGATATCTCAAAGCAAATCAATAACAGCATTGGAGTCTTTATTTGATGAGGAAATTATTAAATTCATTCTTCTTTCTGACTATAGAGCAGATACGGACTTTGTGTATTTAAAACCTGTTGTTGCAAACATGCCACCAGTAAAACACTATGGCTATGCAGGCCAATGGTTTGCAATGTTCATAGCATTATCAATTATGTATTTATATTTTTTGAGGAAATCATCAAATGAATAAAAAAGCCTTCCTACTCTTTCTATTGCTGACACCTTTAATAGTAATTGTTTCATCTACGCTTGCTTTTAGACTTGGTTTTGGCCCTGAAGCCACCAAAAACAATGGCATATTTTTTAATGAGTTCACAGACATTTCAGGAATGGAAATATCTTCTACAAAGAACTATGAACTAAATTTTGAAGACGGCAAGTGGGTAATGGGAATTTATCATAGTAACGAAGGAAGAACTTTAGAGAACAGTAGATTAATGAAGCAATTAAATGTGGCACTTAACAGAGACATCAACAGGGTGAAGAGGATTATTTTCTTTGAGGATAAACCAGAAGAAAGTCTTATTAAGAATATTGAAAATGATTTTCCAAGACAGGAAATTTTTATTGATGCAAAATCAGGATTTAAAGATCTTTTGTTAAACACATCTGAGGAGTCTATTATCTCCTCAAGTTACATTTTTATAATTGATCCATATGGAAGACTTGTTATGTATTTTCCAAATGATCTAACACCCAAAAAGATTCTCAAAGATCTAAAGGTACTAATATGATAAATATAAGAAACATTTCACTTTTTGGAGGACTATTTGCAATAGTTGTTATTGCCTTAGGAGCGTGGACAAGACTTGTAGATGCAGGTTTGGGTTGTCCAGACTGGCCCGGATGTTATGGATTTGTGACTTTTCCAACAACTGATGCAGAAATAGCACTTGCTGAAAGCAGGTATCCAATGTTTCCATATGAGATCGATAAAGCAATACCGGAAGTAGTTCATAGATATTTTGCTGCCATGCTTGGTCTGATAGCAATCTTTCTAGTATTTTTTGCGATCAGGCATAAAGTTGATAGTTCGTTAAGGAATCTTTCAATCTTTTTGTTATTTTTCATTTGTTGCCAAGGCCTTTTTGGTTACTTGACGGTAAGCTTGAAACTTCTTCCTATAATAGTTACAGGCCATCTCTTTGGTGGATTTATAACCCTGAGTTTATTCTTCTTTATATTTTTAAAAGCAGCCGACTTTAAATTTCTCCACTATATAGATATAAGGAAATATAAGTATCTTGCATTAATGTGTTTGGTTCTTTTGCTTATTCAGATTTTTCTTGGTGCATGGACAAGCACTAACTATGCCTCACTAGCATGCCCCGATTTTCCAACCTGCCAAGGTAGTTACTACCCAGAAATGGACTTCGAGTCAGGATTTAATCTTAAACAAGAAGTTGGACCAAATTATCTTTATGGGCTTTTAGAAAATCCAGCACGTGTTGCTATACATTATTCTCATAGAGTTACAGCGCTTATTTTGACATTCTTTATGTTAATTTTGATTGGCTGTTTATGGTTTACAAATGCTGCACCATTATCCTCTTCACTAGGACTAGTACTGCTATTACAAATTTCTTTAGGAATTATGAACGTGGTCTATGTTTTACCTTTGTATATTGCAATTGCTCATAATCTTATTGCAGCAATGTTACTATTGGTTACTTTGCTTGTTAACTACTTAGCTTTCAAAAAATGAATGTTTTAAAAAACTACCTTGAGCTTACAAAACCTAAGGTAGTTTTAATGATGCTCATAACAGCAATTGTTGGGATGCTTCTAGCTTCAAAAACTCTACCATCAGTCTATTTGGTCATTATTTCGATGATTGGCATAGGCTTATGTGCGTCTTCTGCTGCAACCATTAATCAAATTATAGATAGAAATATAGATGCAAATATGGCTCGAACCTCAAACCGACCACTTCCACAAGGTGAAATCACTACTTTCAATGCTAGTCTTTTTGCACTCGCGTTGATGGTCGCTGGAA
>JGI24820J26691_1000397_pt1 | contig 12989 bp, 9 predicted proteins | sample METZYME_5_50m_FD_26691 | JGI IMG/M metagenome (IMG submission 26691) | reverse complement strand
AAATACTTATTGATTAAACTTTCTAGTTCTTCCAATTCCTCCTCTGAGAAGGTATCCATTAATTCTTCTTTTATAGAATCAAATGCCAGATTTCTTTCAGCTTTGGAAAGTCCTTTTTTAGCGACTTCATAACATTTATCATATGTGAAGTCATTTACTTTTTTCATTAAATCTTCATCCTCATCCTCCGGATCGTATTCACGGGTTTCTTTTTTACCAAATGCCTTTGCTAATTTTTCCTGAGCATCACATTGTTTTTTGATATGTTCGTGGGCAAATTTAATGGCTTCAACCATTTCCTCTTCGGAACATTCTTCCATTTCACCCTCAACCATCATTACAGATTCTTTAGATGCACCTACCATTATATCGATATCAGCTTCTTCTAGCTGAGCTCTACTTGGGTTAATAACAAACTCTCCGTTAATTCTCGCTGCTCTAGCTTCAGAAATGGCACATTCAAAAGGAAAATCACTTAATTGAATAGCTGCAGAAGCTGCTAACCCAGCTAATGCGTCTGGCATAACCTCTTCATCATGCGACATTAACTGAATCATTACTTGAGTTTCATTGTGATAATCCTTGGGGAATAGAGGCCTTAATACCCTATCAACTAGTCTCATTGTTAAAATTTCATCACTGCTTGGTCTAGCTTCTCTTTTAAAGAATCCACCTGGATACTTTCCAGCTGCTGCAAATTTTTCCCTGTAATCAACGGTTAGAGGTAAAAAATCAACATTTGCACTTTTGTAATTTGAAACAACAGTACACAACAGCATACATTTTCCCATTTGAACCACGACTGATCCGTGAGCTTGTTTCGCTAATTTTCCTGTTTCGATTGAGATGGTTCTTCCATCTCCTAAATCAATTATTTCTTTGTACGTTTTAGGTATCATAATTATTTTTTGGTTTTATAAAATGGTGTGTTGAAGTAGTTTTTAACCAATGAATAACTATAAGACAAAATGGATATATGAGTTATTTTCTTAAACCTAACTCTTTAACAATTGCACGATATCTAAGAATATCTTTTTTTGTCAGATAGTCTAACAGTGCTCTTCTTTTTCCAACGAGCTTTACAAGTGCTCTTTCCGTGTTATAATCTTTCTTATTTCTTTTTAGATGCTCAGTTAAATGATTAATTCTATGGGTAAAAAGGGCAATTTGTCCTTCAGCACTTCCCGTGTCTTTGGCATCTTTACCGTGCTTTTTGAATAAATCTTCTTTGTTTTTCTTTGTCAAATACATTCCAATATTATTTAAATGATTATTATGTATGCTGATAACAGCGGCGCAAATATACTAAAAAATAGGATATTCGAAGAAAAAAGATAATTTATTCTCTGATTGGATTATTAAGAATTAAATCTAAATAAAGGTTTATCTTCTTTTTTAAATTTCTACGATGTGTTATGAAATCAAGAAATCCGTGATCCAATACAAATTCTGCTGTTTGAAATCCTTCTGGTAAGTCTTTTCCAGTAGTATCTTTTACTACTCTCGGGCCAGCAAATCCGATTAAAGCTCCAGGTTCACTGATATTTACATCCCCAAGCATCGCAAAAGAAGCAGTAGTCCCTCCTGTTGTAGGATCAGTACATAAAGATATGTATGGAACTTTTGCATCAGCGAGCTGTGCTAATTTTGCTGATGTTTTAGCTAGTTGCATAAGTGATATTGCAGCCTCCATCATCCTGGCACCACCTGATTTTGAAATAATTACCAAAGGAATTTTCTTTTTCAGTGAATAGTCTATAGCCCTTGCAATCTTCTCACCAACAACACTACCCATTGAACCTCCAATAAAACTAAAATCCATACAGGCAATAACAATGTCATTACCCATTGATTTACCTACTGCGGTTCTGATGGCATCATTTAAATTTGTTTTTTCTTTTGCTGCTTTTAGTCTGTCAGTATACTTTTTATTGTCTTCGAATTTAAGGGGGTCTTTGGAGCTTAGATTTTTATCTAATTCTTTGAATTTATCATCAAAAATTATTGAAAAATATTCTCTACTGCCAATCCTTACGTGATAATCATCTTCAGGACTCACATAAAAATTATCTTGAAGTTCCTCTGTATCAACTATTTTTCCTGTTGGAGATTTATACCAAAGTCCCTTTAGGTATATCTTTCTTTTTTTCTGTCGGAGTTTGAATTCCCTTGCTTTGTCTTTTAAACCAAGCCATAAATCATAATTAATGATTAACAAATCTAAAAAAATTATAATGTATTCACATTATTTAAATCCTCAAAAGCTTTTTCAAGTCTATGAACAAATGAATTTTCACCCTCTCTTATCCATTTTCTAGGGTCATAGTACTTTTTATTCGGCACATCTTCTCCGTCTGGATTGCCGATTTGAGTTTTTAAATACTCTCTATTTTCATTGAAATATTCACGAACACCAGACATAAATGCATATTGCATATCAGTATCAATATTCATTTTTATTACACCATATCCAATGGCCTCTCTTATTTCTTTAACAGATGAACCTGATCCACCGTGAAATACAAAATCAATAGTATTATGTGGTAGATTAAATTTTTTTGAGATGTATTCCTGAGAATTTTTTAAAATTTTGGGGGTAAGCTTGACATTTCCAGGTTTATACACCCCGTGAACATTTCCAAAAGCTGCTGCAATCATGAATTTATCACTTATCTTAATCAATTGCTCATAAGCATAAGCAACTTCCTCAGGTTGGGTGTAAAGTCTAGATTCATCCACTCCAGTATTATCAACTCCGTCTTCCTCTCCGCCGGTAATTCCTAATTCAATTTCTAATGTCATTCCGATTTTTGACATTCTGGATAAATATTTTTTACATATTTCAATATTTTCTTCGATTGGCTCTTCGGAAAGGTCGATCATATGCGAACTAAATAGTGTATGACCTCTTTCTTTGTAATACTCCTCGTTGGCATCCATCAATCCATCGATCCACGGTAAAAGCTTTTTTGCACAATGATCTGTATGTAAAATTACCGGAACCCCATATGCTTTTGCCATTGTGTGTACATGATGGGCTCCTGCAATAGAGCCGTTAATCGCAGCGTGCTGATCATTATTATCTAATCCCTTCCCTGCATTAAAACCTGCGCCGCCATTAGAAAATTGAATAATAACAGGTGCATTTAATTTTTTTGCTGTTTCTAAAACCCCATTTATGCTACTTGATCCAATCACATTAACAGCTGGAAGAGCAAATTCTTTTTCTTTTGCAAGTTTTAGTATTTCCTGAACCTGATCTCCTGTAGCAACTCCAGGTTTAATATTGTGATTCATAAAGAATAGTTATGTTTTGAGGTTAGTTTGCTTTAATTTTATCAATAGTAAAGTTAGGAATTACAAATAAAATGATTACTAAAAATCAAATAAAATTAATTAAGTCTCTAAGACTTAAAAAGAACAGAATTCAATCTGGCTTTTTTATAGCTGAAGGAGAAAAAATAATCGATGAGTTACTCCAATCTAAACTGGAAACAGTTCATATTTTTTCAACTGTAAATAAGTACAGTTTTTCAGACTATTACATACCGATAAAAAATGCTCAACTTAAGCAGATTAGCTACTTAAAAACCCCAAACAAAGTAGTTGGCTTATTTAAAATTCCTAAAAATTCTGTAATTGATTTTAATTCAAATATAATTGCTCTCGAGGAGATTAATGACCCAGGAAATTTAGGTACAATCATCAGATTATGTGATTGGTATGGGATAAAAAATATTATTTGCTCAATTAATAGTGTAGATTGTTATAATCCAAAAGTTATTCAGGCATCAATGGGTTCTATTTCTAGAGTAAATATCTCATATATGGACTTAGAAAAATTAGTAGCTGACAAAAGCCATAAGACTGTTATGGCTGATCTGAAAGGTGAAAAACTAAGAAATTTCAATTTCTCAAAAAATCAAATAATATTTTTTGGAAGTGAATCCAATGGTTTTAGTAAAAAAATATCGTCAAAAATCGAAAATAAGATTACAATTGAAGGGTTAAACAACAATGTAGAAAGTTTAAATCTTGCAACTTCGGTTGGAATTATTCTTTATGAGCTAACTAGTCAGATTACTGAAAAGTAAAATTTATTAGAATACCGCTTGTCTTCATAAAATCAATATTGCTAGTCCAAGGACTTAGGGGGTCATTATCATCAACATGCTCATCAGAAATGGCAAAAACACCACGAATACTTGGACTAAATTTGAACCATTCCAAATACAGATCAATTCCAAAACCCAATTCATAGAAAAAAACATTTTTTTTAGTTCTAAATTGACCTAAACTGTTGTCATCAACACTGTTTTCTTTACTCGATAGGTTCAATGCAGTAGATATACCAGCAAGAAGGTAGGGTTTAAAATTATTAACCCTTTTACTGGAAATTTTAAGTAGCATTGGAAAATGTATATAAGTAGATTTAATTTCTCTGAAATGGAGATTTTCATTGTATTCAAATTCTCCAAATTGTAAGGGGTTGAAGACCAAATTCCTATTAGACATAATCAGACCTGGCTCAAATCTAATATCAAAATAATCAGATATTCTAAAATTACCGATTAAACCGACATTAAAGCCAAATGATTTTTCCGTTTGAATATCATATGTATCTGAAATATAATCAAAATTATAATCGTAATTATTCATCCCAAGAAAGTATCCCCATGAAACCCTTGGCTTATCAAAGTTTTCATTATTAAGAACTTTCTTTTTGGTAAAAAGCTGTGCATTTCCGCTAATTGATACAAGAAAAAGAAAAGTTATAATAATTATTTGTCTCATGGTTCAATTAAATCAAAATATCTCGATTAAATAACCTGTTTTTTTTTGGTTTATTGTATTCTTCAATTTTCACTTAAAAGTAACCATTTGGGCAAAATAAATTATATTTGTTCTCAATATTTATTATTAATAATGAAAATAATAATTGCGGGATCTGGCGAAGTTGGATCTCATTTAGCAAAATTATTATCATATGAATCGCAGGAGATTACCCTTATAGATTCCAATGATGAAAAACTAACTTTCCCTAACAGCAAATTAGATATAAGAGTAGTTGAGGGTGATTGTACATCAATCTCAGTATTAAATAAAGCCAATGTAGCTGAGGCTGATCTTTTTATTGGAGTTACCGCAGGAGAGGCTGTTAACCTGACTGCTTGCTATTTAGCTAAACAGTTAGGTGCCAAAAAAACAATTGCTAGAATTTCCAATCCTGAGTTAAAGGAAAATGAAAATATTGACTTTAATGATCTGGGAATAAGTGAATTAATATCTCCAGAAATTTTAACTTCAAAGGAAATAAACATGGCAATTAATAGAGCCGAGTTTACCGACCCCTTTGAATTTGATGATGGTGCTTTACTAACTCTAGGATTGAGTGCCACACATACTTCAACATTTGTTGGAAAAACAGTAGTTGAGGCTGCAGAGATATTCCCAGAAACACATTTTTTTCCAATCTCAATTAAGAGGGGTGAAAAAACCATAATACCAAGAGGAGATACCGTATTTCACTCTGGTGATCATATAGTTTTTATGACTGAACCTGGAGGAGCAGAGGAACTGTTAAAACTCTCTGGTCAAAATAATGGTATTATTAAAAATGTAATGATTCTTGGTGGTGGTAGGGTAGGCAAGAAGGTAGCTGAAGATTTATTGTCTAATAATTTTAATGTAAAACTTGTTGAGATTAATAAAGAAAGGGCCGAAGAGTTAGCTGAAGAATTAGAAAATTGTCTTGTGATTTATGGCGATGGTACTAACGCTGAATTATTGGAGGAAGAAAATTTGGACCAGATGGATTCGTTTATTGCCGTAACTGGAGATTCTGAAGACAATATTATGTCAAGTCTTATTGCTAAATCAAAGGGAATAAATAAAACTATAGCTCTGGTAGATAATCTAAATTATTACAAACTGTCTCAGATCAGTGGGATTGATACTTTAATTAATAAAAAACTATTGGCTGCAGATGCCATTTCAAAGCATGTGCACAATGCTGAGGTAGTTGCAATATCCCAATTAGCAAATATGGACGCTGAATTATTAGAGTATGTTGTTAATGATGAGTCAGAAGTTTGCAATAAAACAATTAAAGACTTAAACTTCCCAAGATGTGCAATCATTGCTGGTGTCATTAGAGAAGGTAAAGGCTACATAGTGCTTGGAGATTTTAAAATAATTAATGGAGACAGGATTGTAGTTTGTTGTTTAAAAGATTCAATTCAAAAGGTTGAAAAACTTTTCTAAATGAAAATTAACATAAAAATAATAACATATTTTCTAGGATTTCTTTTAATAATCAATGGAGGTTTTATGTTTTTAAGTGCTTGCTTAAGTTTCTTTTATAAAGATGGTATTACAAACGAACTTTTTCTCTCAGGAATATTAGTTTCCGTAATAGGTTTATTAATGCTGTTTCTAAATAAAAATCATGATAAACAAATAAATAAAAGGGAAGGTTATTTGGTAGTAGTTTTGGGTTGGGTTGCCATGATATTTTCAGGCACTATTCCTTACATACTAACAGGAACTATTGATGGTTTTTCAAATATATTTTTCGAAACTACTTCCGGATATACGGCGACTGGTGCCACTGTAATTAATGACGTTGAAGTACTTCCTGAGGGAATATTATTTTGGAGAAGTATCACACATTGGTTAGGAGGTATGGGTATGATTGTCTTTGCAATTGCAATTTTACCACTTTTGGGAATTGGAGGCATGCAGTTGTTTAACGCAGAGTCCCCCGGACCAAGTACAGATAAATTACATCCGAGAATTACAGATACTGCTAAGAGATTATGGATAATTTATGTCTCATATACCCTGATCGAAACAGTTTGTTTAAAGTTTGCTGGGATGTCATTTTTTGATGCGATAAACCACTCGATGAGTAATATTGCATCTGGTGGTTTTTCGACTAAAAATGCAAGTTTAGGTCATTGGAACTCTAACCCTTTGATTCAGTACATTGTTATTGTGTTTATGTTTTTAGCAGGAACAAATTTTGTATTGAGTTATTTTGGATTCAAGTTTAATTTTAAGAAAATTTTTAAAGACGAAGAATTTAAAATATACCTGTTTTTTATTCTAGGATTTACATTTTCTGTTGCACTTATTCTATACTTTAATACTGACTTTTTAATGAACTATGAAAGTAATTTTACTAGAGTTGAAGGAGTATTTAGACATTCACTATTCCAGGTAGTTTCAATTATCACAACAACTGGATTTGTGACTGCAGATTATACAGCCTGGTCACCCCTCTTGTTACTGATGTTTTTTGGTATGATGTTTTTGGGGGGTTCAGCAGGNAGTACATCTGGTGGATTTAAGATAATGCGTCATCTTTTAATAATAAGAAATGGTATTTTGCAATTTAAAAAAATATTACACCCACATGCTATTATTCCATTGAGATATAATAAAACTACTGTATCATCTGAAATTACTTATAACATATTAGGCTTCTTTATTGTATATATGCTCTCGTTTATGGTGGGGACAATTGTTTTTGCATTTTTAGGTTTGGATTTTGAGTCAGCACTAGGTGTCTCAGCATCTAGTCTTGGAAATGTTGGTCCATCAATTGGTTCATTTGGCCCTATGAATACCTTTTTTGAATTACCAATTTTAGCCAAATGGTGGTCTTCATTTTTAATGTTACTTGGAAGGCTAGAGCTATTTACTGTTCTGATTGTATTTACTCCATATTTTTGGAATAATAGGTAGATTTTCTAATTTTCTAATGTAGATTTTATTCTTTCAATAGCTGTTTTTATTTGATCGGTAGATGCTGCATAAGAAATCCTTATACAATTAGGATTCCCAAAAGCATCTCCAGTTACAGTAGCAACCAATGCCTTTTCTAGCAAAAACATAGACATATCAGACGCATTATTTATTTTAAACCCATCAATAGTTTTTCCAAAATAATGTGAAATATTTGGGAAAACATAAAATGCACCGTCTGGAATATTACATTCAAAACCTTTAATATTACTTAATAAATCAAGAATTAAATTTCTTCTAGATTGAAATTCATCAACCATGTATTTAATTCTAGTAGGATGTTCTGTTAAGGCTGTAATTACAGCTCTTTGAGCGATACAATTAGCGCCACTTGTCACTTGTCCTTGAACCTTATTACATGACCTAGCTATCCACTCTGGAGCACCAATATATCCAATCCTCCAACCTGTCATAGCAAATGCTTTTGAAACTCCATTGACGGTGATTGTCCTATCTTTTACACTATCAAAGGTGCCAATACTATTGTGTCCACCTTTGTAGTTTATGTGTTCATAAATTTCGTCGGAAACAATAAAAATATTTTTATTTGATTCTAAAACATCCGAGAGTTCCTTTAATTCTTCTCTTGAATAAACGGACCCACTTGGGTTACAGGGTGAGCTAAACCAAACCATTTTAGTTTTTTCAGTGATTGCAGATCTAAGCTGCTCACCTGTCATTTTAAAATTATTTTTTATGTCTGTTTTAACTTCAACTGGAATACCCCCTTTTAGTTTAACAATATCAGAGTAACTTACCCAGTAAGGACATGGTAAAATAACTTCATCTCCAGGATTTATAAGCACAGAGGCTATATTGTATAAAGCTTGTTTAGCACCTGTTGAGACTACTATTTGGGATGGTCTAAACTCTAGTCCGTTATCCCTTTCAAACTTATTTATAATTGCCTTTTTTAAGTCAAGATATCCATCAACGGGGGTGTATGAATTGTAATTTTCATCAATGGCTTTTTTAGCAGCCTCTTTTATGAAATCTGGAATATTAAAGTCGGGTTCTCCCAAACTTAAACCAATAACATCTTTTCCAGCCGATCTCAACTCCCTTGCTTTTGCAGCCATGGCTAGTGTCTGAGATGTTGCTAAATTTTTAACCCTTTCTGATAAATATCTTTGCATAATTTAATAGTTGCCTAAAAATAATACATAGCATGAATTATTAAAATTTTTGTTTACAATATCCTACTTTTGTTTAATAACTTTTGAAATGAAAATCATAATAGACGAATTTCCCAACTTAAATGATAAACAAATTAGTCAGTTTTATCGCTTAAAAAGTATTTATAAGGAATGGAATAGTAAAATCAATGTTATTTCTAGAAAAGACATCGAAAATATATATACCAGGCACGTTCTTCATTCTCTTGTTATTGCAAAGTTTATAAAATTTAAGAGAGGAACCACAATTTTAGATTTGGGTACTGGTGGAGGCTTTCCAGGGATTCCCTTAGCTATAATTTTTCCTTATTGTAAATTTATTCTTGTTGATAGTATCAGAAAAAAGATTTCAGTTGTTGAGCAGGTGGTAAAAGAATTAGACCTGAAGAATGTGAAATTTGAATGGTCCAGAGCTGAGGAATTAAATTTTAAATATGATTTTTTAGTCACTAGGGCAGTGGCTAAGATGCCTATTCTAATAAATTGGTCAAGAGGAAAATTTAATAAAGAATCTAAAAATGAAATTCCAAACGGAATAATCGCGCTTAAGGGTGGTGATATTGACACAGAGTTAATCGGAATTTCACAAAAAAAAATATTGGATATCAAAAACTATTTTGATATCCAATATTTTCATGATAAGAAGATTGTATACGTCCCCGCTTAGTTTATCTAACTCTTAGTTTGAAAGTATTTAACCCATTTTCGCTTTCAACCCTAATAAAATAGATCGAGGTTGATAAGGTCCCAAGGTTAATCTGATAATTGTAATTATTAATCTTATCATCAATAATTTTTTGACCAAGAACATTATAAACTTGAATTTTCGTTAAATTTTCGCTTGAATTAACAGTCAATAAATCATTGAATGGATTATAATAATATTCAAAATCTGAAATTTCATTATCTCCAACACCTAATGTTCCTTCAACTTTAAAGGAGTCAGTTTGAAGGACAAATGAATCATTTCCTACATAATGAATAGCGACTCTAATATTCTGGCCTTCATATGCTGATAAATCAAATTCATAGTTTGTCCAATCAGTTGGCGCCTCAATATATGCTCCGTCTGAGATTACTGTGAAGTCATTATAATCCGTAGAGGTTCCAACAGCAATCTGAAATCTTTCAAGACCATAAGTGTCGTTGACAGATTTAGCTTTCATTGAGAATATAGGTGAGGTTATTCCACTCAATGAAAATTCTGGACTAATCATCCAATCATCATTAGGGATTGTCGTGCTGTTAGCACCAGAGGCAACAAAATAAAGACCTTGTTCACCTTGGAAGGTGTCCCATTCAGGAATTGGTCCTCCGGTTGGGGTTGCTAGTGCTTGATTGTATATAATGCCGGTTCCAACATAACTCTCATTTTCAAAATCAACTGCGTTTGCACCCCAAGTAGTACCACCATCTAGATCATACATAATCCAATCCCCAATGTCACTAATTATAAATGGATCATAGCACTCAAAATTATCTCTCCATGCTATTGGTAAGCTGTAATTATCAGGGCAATTTGAGGTTTCTTGACTATTTATCGTTATTGTTACAGAATCGTTTGAAGTGTCTTCATCATTTTCAAGTAATGTTCCGGCTGTAATTTCATATTCTCCTACAATCGAAAAATCGGCACTAGCTTCAAAAGTGTATTCAACACTTTGCCCAGAAATTATAACTCCAGAAAGATTTTCGATAATTTGATCACCGCCATTTATCTGATAATATACATCAATGTTGGAAACTCCCAATACACCATAGTTTCTTACAGTTATTGTAATATTTTCATTATCACTTAGAACACCACTTTCTGGTGAGTCTATTGATAATACACCCGAATCAGTTTGATTATTTGATTGCATACAGCTAGGAGGTAAAGAAAAATCTTCAATCTGATCGGTTCTACTACTTGCATTGCCTTGATCTGCTTCCCATCCCAAACCTCTGGCAGCAAATGCACCCCAGATTAAACATTCATTAACTCCACCGTATACTAATTCATCTGCAAGAAGAATTGCATCTCTCATGTCAACAAAACCTGAACTACATGGAGCCAGTTTAAGTCCATCAATCACAAGTTGCATTATCATATTGTTTCCTCCATTTCCGTTTGTCAAATCTGGATCAAAACCATATTCATCAATAAATAACCAAGTTAGATCCCAAAGCATAGTGGCAAATACGAATCCGACTCCGTGAGGTTGACTAACAGCTGCTGTATTATTGGTATCAGCATATGTGTAACCATTGACTGCAAATTCTGGTGAATAAGGTGCGTTACGAATACCAACACCTGAGGGTGATTGTCCAGCTGAGTATGTGGCTACACCTCTTGGTAATGACGGTGAATCGTTTTCAGACAAGGTAATCATTAATCCAAACCAATCTGAAAAACCTTCACCTTGTTGCTCATCATTTTGCATACAACCCGCAGCTTGAGCACCTCCCATGAGTCTGTTAGAAATACCATGACCATATTCATGAGCAATGATTTCGTTATCGTAATCTGAATCAGTGTAATTAGAGGCGTTAATTAGAGATGCATCAATTGTTTCCCCTGCCTGTAATTCTGCAATTAAAGCCTCTCCGTCAGCTTGACTAATCATAATTGATGGAATTGTAACACTTCCTCCATCATCACCTGCACCCATAGTTATAGGACCACCAGCAACATTATTAACCATTATAACCGCTATGGCACCAGCGTTTTCAGCTGCTAAAATTTTAGTTCCAAATTCACATGTTCCTCTTCTTATAACAACGATATTACCAGCTAAATCAGTTGGATTTATTATTGCTTGACAAGCATCATGCGGATCTGGTGCGTCCTCGCCTAATTCTCCTTGGTCATATAATAATGCAAGAGCCCCGGTTAAAGGAGTATCGTCAGGTAATGATTCACCAAAACCAGCGGGTTGGCCTGTGTACTCACCGGCTAATGCTCCATTTAATATTGTTAATGGTTCGCCTGCTGGACCACTCCATAAAAACATGGTCATCTGAGGATTAGATCCGTCAGGAGGTGTTCCAAAACTTGCATTATTAAAACCACTTCCATCTTGTCCGTCAGCGTTAACACTGTCACCTCCAAACCCCCCATTTCCGTAATTATTTTCCTGAAAATTTCCACTTGCCTCATCAAAGCCATATCTGTACCAAATATCATGCATCATGTTATTAATGTAAAATAGATTAGTGATGGAGGCATCCATATTTTCAGACGCCGGTAATGAAAAATCAGCCTCAAAATTGAAATTCAATTCGGCTCCACCATCAGGTGAATAGTCTGTATTCATACCTGAACCTAATCCATCACCTTCATCATCTTCTCTTGCATAAACATTGTTTCCACGAGTGATTGTATACTCTGGTCCGTCAACCCCGTTTGTGTCATGCCATCCAAAAGGTGAAGCTACAGGATCAGCTGGATTACTTAATAATTCAAAGGGTCCATGGTTTGGGCTTGGCGTTGGTAATGAAACTACATTGTACGTTGATCCATCATTTGATGATTTATTTGAATCAAATTTGACCTGATTTTGTTTATAAGAATGATTGTGATAACCATCTTTATCAAATTGGCAATTTATCATCCAATTTTCAGTTTTTAAAATTTTACCGTCATCAGCGCTTACAAAAACATCATACCAGTTTTTGTGGTCAGGGGTAATAATATTGAAATTCCATACAAGATGTAATTTTCCTTCATGAATTAAGTACTTTAATTGGGTTTCTATGTTGTTTAAGTTGGAATTTATCCCGCTGTCCATTGAGCTTTTAAATTCAGTAATGTTCAATTCATTTAAAGCACTATTTATTGCAGAATCGCTACCAACTTTTGGCTTGAGTGAAGACATTTTGCTATAACTTTCGTCTACGAACCTATCGCTAAATGATTTAATTTCACCATTCTTGAAAGACATAGTTGAGATAGCGTTATGTATTTCAAGATTATTAAATTTTTGCTGTACATAGTAAACATCATATTTGGGATTAGTTTCAACC
>JGI24820J26691_1000395_pt1 | contig 13004 bp, 14 predicted proteins | sample METZYME_5_50m_FD_26691 | JGI IMG/M metagenome (IMG submission 26691) | reverse complement strand
AAGATCTAAAATCAAATTTCTATGAATTTGGTTTTACAAAACCAATTTCAATTAACTTTCCGTCATCAGCATTTGGTTATATGAGCATTAAAGATAAAATTGTTGATAAGGAACTTGCGAGTTTAGGATATGGTTATGGCTTAACTATTAGTCCTTTTCAATTAGCATCAGCTTATTCAGTTTTTGCAAATAACGGAATTTTTAAAGATTTTAAGCTGCTTAAAGATGCAGAAGTGCACTCAAGAAGAGTGATCTCTCAATCAACTGCCTCAAATATTTTAAAAGCTTTAGAAATGGTAACCATAGACGGAACAGGAAAAGCTGCAAATGTAAATGGATTTTCTCAAGGAGGCAAGACTGGGACTGCTCATCAAATTAGAGCTGGATCAGGGTACGCTGAAGATTTATATAGAGCTTCATTTGTAGGCATAACACCCTTAAGTAAACAATCTCTAACAATATTCGTCTCTATAGATGACCCAGGATTAAACTCATACACAGGAGGTTCAGTAGCAGCTCCTGTTTTTGCAAAAATCGCTGAAAATTCTTTAAATCATCTAGGATATTTTGAAGATGAGTGAATACGAAGAAATATTGGGTATCAAAATTCCCAATAATACCAATATTAAAGCTGTAACTAATTCATCAAAAAAAGTATTAAAGGATTCAATTTTTTTTGGACTTCAAGGTATAAACGTTCACGGAAGCAATTATGCTGAAGACGCAATTAAAAATGGAGCATCTTTAGTAGTTCATGATGATCCTTTGTACGATAAAAATAATGAAAGAATAATTTTTGCAAAAAATCTTAAAAAAAATATTGTAAAATTTTTAGATTCTTTTTATTCAATTGAAATCAATAGTAATAATTTTTTTGCTTTTACAGGAACAAATGGTAAATCCTCGACTGCATACATTTGTCATCAATTACTTTGTGATTTTGGTTATGAATCTTTATATGTAGGCACCCTTGGAATTCAACATAATCATAAAAAAATCCAAACGAAATTTTCAAATAAAACAACGCCAGATTTATTTGAATTATATGAAATAGTCAGTTCACTTAAATGGGGTTTAGACTCTATTAGCATATGCTTAGAGGTATCATCTCATGCTCTAGATCAAAATAGGCTTAATGGCATTAACTGGCTAAATTCTGCATCAATATTGAATATAGCTGAGGATCATTTGGATTATCACAAGAATGTTTTATCTTATAGAAATTCAAAATTTAGTATTTTTAAAATAAATTCATCTTTAAAACTTATTGATGATGAATCTAACAATTTTGTAAAAGACTATGACTTTTTAGACAAAACAGAATTGACATGTATCAGTAACAAAAATAATTTCTCTGATATTTCTTATGTGATCACAAAAAACAATTTTAAAAAAACCGAATTCCAAATCTTTCTAAATAATCCACCATTTGGACAAGAAATACATAAAAATAAAAAATATAAATTCAAATGCGCACTTTTCCCTGAATTTAATATCTCAAATCTTGTATTTGCAATTTGCTCAATAGGATTTGATGAATTTTCTGATAAATATGTTAATGATCTGCCTCTTTTATAAAGCTTCCAAAAGGCAGAACCGAACTCATTGATAATATACCTAATAATATAATCATAGACTATGCTCATAATGCTCACTCATTTGAAGTATTATTAAGCTCAATTAAAAGCTATTTCGAAAATTTAATTTTAGTCTTTGGTTTTGGAGGAGAAAGAGATAGATCTAAACGGGCAAAGATGTTGAAGATTGCATTAAAAAATTCGTCAAAAATCTTTTTAACATCTGATAATTCCAGAAGTGAAGCATTTAAGGATATATTGAAAGATGCTTTGAACGGAAATAATTCAGATGATGTAATAATAATTGAGGATAGAAAAGAAGCAATAATCAATGCAAATAAGTTTTTAGACAAAAGTAGTTGTTTGTTAATTCTAGGCAAGGGACATGAACAAACTCAAGAAATCAATGGAGAAATATATCACTTTAGTGATCACGAGGTAGTTGATGAAATTTATAAGTAACACATTAGATATAGCAAAATTTCTTGATAGAAAGATTAAATTTAATGAAGTTATAAAATCAATCTCAACTGATACAAGATCATTAAAAAAAGACTCATTATTTATAGCCATAAAAGGTAAAAATTTTGATGGAAATGATTTTGTTAATGACGCGCTCGCAAAAGGCTCAAATATTGTAATTGCTGATAACAAGCGTTTTAAGAATAATAAAAATAAAAGAATAATTTACGTCAATAATTCAATCAAAGCGCTTAGGAAAATATCAAATAATATTATCAAAAATTATCTTGGTAACGTTATTGCAATTACAGGCAGTAATGGAAAAACTACAACAACAAACATAATAGGTAAAACCTTAAAGAATAATTCAAAAACTTTGAAAAATTTTAATAACGAAATTGGAATGCCCTTAAGTTTGATGAATGCCTCGTCTGATTCAAAGAACTTAATTTTTGAAATTGGTGCTTCTAAATTTAAAGATATTGATTATCTTAGTAAAATTCTTAAACCTAATATTGGATTAATAACAAATATTGGAAATTCACATTTAGAGTCCCTTAAGAATATTAATGGTGTTTTTCAAGTAAAGTCTGAAATAGTTAAAAATATAAAGAAAAATGGCTTTTTAATTGTACCTAATGACAACAGGAAACACCTTAGCGCATGGAGAAAAATGAGATCAGATATCACGGTTATTTCGTTTGGTATGAATAGCGACTCTGATTTTTATCCCACTGATATTAAGATTAAATCAAATGGACTAAGTTTTTTAGCTACTTCGAGACTGCTTGAAAAAACCATAAAAATATCTACATCACTTGAGGGATATCATAATATTAAAAATATTCTTTCAGCTTTTGCTGTTCATTATTGTCTCGGTCAAAATTTACAGCACTTTTCAAAATCAATACGCATATCAAAACTAGATAATTTAAGACAGATAAAACATAAATGGCTTAAAGGATCTACATTAATTGATGACAGTTATAATGCAAACCCAGATTCAACAAAAAAATCTATTGATTTATTAAGTAATTACAACAAAAAAACTGTCTTATTATTAGGAGATATGTTGGAATTGGGTACGTTTAAAAAGAAACTACATAAAGAAATAGGGGAATACGCAAAATCTAAAGGAATTAATAAATTGATTGCATTTGGTGAATTAACAAAACATTCAATTGAAGCTTTTGGAAAAAACGGGATCTTTTTTAACGATGAGGCTAAGTTAAAAGATTATTTAAGAAAAAATATAACCTCAAAAAATGTTATCTTAATAAAAGGTTCAAGAGGAATGAAAATGGAGAGATTTATAGATGTTTGAGTATTTGGGAACAGTTTTAGTTTCTGTTGATCCTGGTTTTGATGTTCTTAGATATCTTACGGTAAGAACAATTGGAGGAACAGTAACTGCACTTTTACTATCTATTTTGATGGGCCCAGTAATAATCAATTTTCTTAAATCAATGCAATTTGAACAGTTTGTCAGAAAAGATGGACCAGAATCTCATTATAAAAAAACAGGCACACCCACAATGGGGGGATTGCTAATATTGTCATCTTTAATAATATCTACTCTTTTGTGGGCTGACCTTGGAAACAGATATATATGGGTTGTATTGGGCGTAACAATCGGTTTTTCAATAATTGGTTTTTTCGATGATTATTTAAAGATAATAAATAAAAGCTCTGATGGGCTATCCTCGAAACAAAAGATCTTTTTGCAATCCATAATTGCACTTATATCAGTAACTTATCTATATTACTCGGCTGAGATTATTCCTGAACAATCGTTTATCGTTCCTTTCTTTAAAGATTTAATAATCCCTATGTCTCCATTCGTATTCATTTTTATCGGAATGTTTGTATTAGTTGGCTCTTCAAATGCTGTTAATTTGACTGATGGTTTGGATGGTCTTGCAATTCTTCCTTCAGTCTTAATTGGAGGAGCGCTTGGCTTAATTGCTTATGCAATGGGAAACCAAAATATAGCAGATTATTTATATTTACCTCATCTTCCATTATCTGGAGAATTAATAGTATTCTGCGGAGCATTGATAGGTTCAGGTATTGGTTTTTTGTGGTACAACACATATCCAGCACAAGTATTCATGGGAGATATAGGTTCACTAAGTCTAGGAGCCATATTAGGAATTATTGCAATAATTTTAAGGCATGAATTAGTTTTTGCAATTATGGCTGGAGTATTTGTAATGGAGACTTTAAGTGTAGCAATCCAGGTAATTTCATTCAAAACAAGAGGCAAGAGAGTTTTTTTAATGGCACCAATTCATCACCATTTTGAACTGAAAGGCTGGGCCGAACCTAAAATTATTGTTCGATTTTGGATAATAACACTTGTTTTAATTCTTATTGCATTATCAACACTAAAGCTAAGGTAAGTTTAAATGAGATCTCTAATATATGGTTATGGGGATACAGGTAAATCATTTGAAAGATACTTAGACAGTAAGAAATTTGATTATGAAATATTTGATATAAATATTTCTCAATACAATCTAAATTATGACTTTCAAGATTTTGATCAAATTTTGTGCAGTCCTGGCATACCTAAAAATATTTTTGAAAATATAAAGGCTCAAAATAATAATGTATTAACAGATGTTGATATTTTCTTCAATGAAGATAAATCAATAAAAATTGGTATTACAGGAACTAATAGAAAAAGCACCACAGCATTTCATTTACATCAATTATTTAAAAAATATGAACCATCAAACTTAATTGGCAATATTGGAAACACCATGCTCGACTATATCAACAATGGAAAAAAATTCTCAATAATTGAACTATCAAGTTTTCAGCTAGACAAAATGGATCACAATCATCTTGATTATGGCATTTTGCTTAATATTGAAGAGGATCACCTTGATTATCACGGCAATTTTACATCTTATAAACTTGCAAAAGAGAGAATACTTTCTGCTAATCAAAGCATTTCTTTTGAGACAGATCCATATAAGCTATTTAATTGGATTACAGGTACAGAAGCTAAAAAAATAGAATTAAAAAACCTTCCGTTTAGGTTTGAACATATAACTGAGAAAGTTATAAACGATTCAAAGTCAACAAATTATCATTCCTTGAATTATGCAATGAAAAAAGCAAAAGAATGTTTTGATAATGATTATATTTTAATAGTTTGTGGTAATCCAAAAAAAGAAAAATATAAAGAAATTCATCTCAATGGTCCTAGTGAAGTCTATATTTTTGGAAAGCACTCTAATCAAATAAATAGATGTATCAAACATCCTAAAAAGAAATTATTTAAAAATATTAAAGAATTATTTGATTTTGTTCACATTAATAAACGCTCCAGTAATTTGCTTTTTTCTCCAGGTTACCCAAGTGGTGATGATTTTAAAGATTTCAATGAAAGAGGTGAAATCTTTAACCTCCATGCAATTAATAATTAAATGAATATTAGCAGGAACGACATTTTGGTAATTTTTCCGTTAGGTCTTTTACTTCTTATAGGCTTAGTAATGGTTACTTCTTCGAGTATATATATTGCTGATGACATGACTTCAAATCCATTTCATTTTGCAAAAAGACAAGCACTTTTTATATCTATTGGACTATTTTCATTGGTTTTTTTCTTGATATTGCCATCAGAGTTTCTTTTAAAATCTGATTGGGTATTTATGTTATTGAGCATACTTCTTTTGATTATTCTGTTTATTCCTGAAGTTGGAACAAGTGTAAATGGAAGCATTAGATGGATAAGAATAGGACCAATTAATATCCAACCTTCAGAGGTTTGTAAATTCAGTTTAATTCTATATATTTCCGGATACTCTGTAAGAAGAATGTCTGAGATGAACTCAGTAAGGAGTTTCTTAAAACCATTATTCCTTTTATTCATAATATCTTTGTTAATAATGAGTCAACCCGACCTTGGTTCTACAGCAATAATTTGTTTCTTGGTTGTTGGTATACTTTTTTATGCAGGCATATCTTTCTTCCAAATTTGTTTGTTAGTTCTATTAATAATTCTGTTAGGTTATTTAGCAATATCTTCTTCGCCAATGAGGTTAGCCAGAGTCTTAGCATTTACAGATCCTTTTGCATTGGATGTAGTTCAAAACGCAGGATGGCAACTATCTAATTCTCTTATAAGCATTGGCCAAGGTGGATGGCTAGGCTTAGGCTTAGGAAATAGTTTTCAAAAAAGCTTTTTTTTACCTGAAGCACATACAGATTTTATATTTGCAATTTTAGTTGAGGAGCTTGGAATAATTGGCGGTCTGTTCTTAATTTTTTTATATATGACCATGTTTGTTGGGTTGATTTTTATATCTTTTGAATCCTTTAAAAAAGATAGATTATTCCAAGGGTATGTAGTGTTCGGAGTATTTCTTTTAATATCGATGCAAGCATTATTTAATATAGCTGTAAATATTGGACTTTTGCCAACTAAAGGCCTCACATTACCTTTTATCAGTTATGGAGGAACAAGTATCATTATAATGTTATCTTTAATGGGTATTGTTTTGAGAATAAATAATGAAAACAAAGTGCTTTAAATGAAATTCTTAATTGTTGCTGCTAAAACTGGAGGTCATGTATTTCCCGCTGCAACAGTCAGCAGAAAACTTATAAATAATAATCACCAAATCGTTTTATTGGGAACCGGAAACGAAATTGAAAAAAATGCCTATGAGGAATTAAATTCTAAACAATATAAAATTTCCATAGACGGTTTTAGAGGAAAAAATTTTTTTACAAAGCTTAAAACTTTGATGCAAATAACTATCAATTTAAGATATTTAATGAAGGTTATAAAAAAAGAAAGAGTAGATGCCATGATCGGCTTTGGAGGTTTTATTAGTGTTCCAGCTGGCATTGCATGCTTAATAAAAGGAATCCCAATTTTTACTCATGAGCAAAATTCTGTAATGGGATCAGCAAACAAATTACTTTCAAAATATGCTGTAGTAAACTTTTTAGGATTTGAGATTGCAAATATCAAAAATTCTATATTTTCAGGAAATCCAATAAGAGATTCATTTATTGATAATAATTCAGACAAGATAGAAGAATTTGAAAATAGAATAAATGTATATATAACTGGCGGAAGTCAAGGATCTTCATTTATAAATGAAAACATGCCATCCGCGATGGAGGCATTTTCTCAGCATTTATCTATAAAGCACCAATGCGGCAGGAATAATCTTGAAAAAGTAAAAAATGAATATGAATCAAAAAATATTGATGCAGAAGTCTCAGAATTTTTCAATGATCCTGAAGAGCAAATTAAATGGTCAGATTTTGTTATTTCAAGAGCAGGAGCGCTTAGTATATCTGAAATAACTTCCATGAAAAAAGGCTTACTCATGATACCTTTAGCAAATTCTATTGATAATCACCAATATAAGAATGCAAAAAAAATTGAAGATATTGGTATGGGTATTTTGCATGAGGAGAAGGAAGGCATAAGCCATCTAACTGCTAAAATAGAAGACATTATTAATAATAAAAAATATATCGATTGGAATAAAAACAAACATTTAAATCACATAAGCGCGGCTAATGACATAGTGAAACACATTGAAGGTTATTTGAATAAATGAAATTTTTTAAGAAAGTAAAACATATTCATTTTGTTGGCATTGGTGGAGCGGGAATGATAGGCATTGCTAAAGTCTTATTGAAAAAAGGATACAAGATATCTGGTTCTGACATAACAGACTCACTTGAATTAAAAAAATTAGTAAAACTTGGCGCAAAGGTATTTATTGGACATTCCTCTAAAAATATAGCTGGAGCAGATTTATTGGTTACATCATCTGCTATTAGCGATAGAAATCCTGAATTAGTTCAGGCAAAAAAAGATTCTATAACATCAATTCCAAGGGCTGAAATGCTTGGAAGTATAATGATAGGATATGAGAGTATTGCTGTAGCGGGAAGTCACGGTAAAACAACTACCACAAGCATAATTGCAAAGATATTAAGTGTTGCAAATTTAAGTCCAACTTATGTTGTTGGGGGAAAAGTTTTAAGTACTGATGAGAATTCAGATTTAGGTCAAGGAAAATATATTGTTGCTGAGGCAGACGAGAGCGATGGTTCATTCGTGCATCTTCAACCCGATGTTGCTGTTATAACAAATATAGATGACGATCATCTTGTTCATTTTAATAATATTTTTGAAAATCTTTTGGATTCATTTGTGCTATTTGCAGAAAATGTACCGTTTTACGGTTATATGGTTATTAATGGTGATGATAAAAATATAAAAAAAATCTCTAAAAGAATATCTAGATCGCAGGTAACTTTTGGAGAATCAAAAGATTGTGATTATAAAATTACTAAAATCAATTCAAAAAATGGTAAGCAAGATTTTCAAATTTTTAATAAAAAAACAAATAAGACACACAAATTTAAAATTAACCTCCCTGGAAAACATAATGTTTTTAATGCCACAGCTGCAATCGCCGTCGCATTGGAAGAAGGCATTTCTATAAGTTCAATTAAGAGTGGTATTTCAGAATTTACTGGAGTTGGAAGAAGGTATGAAAAGCATGATATAAAAATTAATTCAAAATCGATTACATTAATTGATGATTATGGGCATCATCCTTTAGAAATTGAATCAAATATTAAAGCATATAAAGAAGAGTATAAAAATAAAAAAGTATGCATGATATTTCAACCTCATAGATTTTCAAGGACCGCACAGCTATTCGATGACTTTATAAAAGTACTAAAAAAAACTGATTCATTAATAATGCTTGATATTTACTCGGCAAGCGAGAAACCTATCAAAGGCATAAACTCAAAGACAATTGTTGAGACCTTAAAACAAAATGGCCACAAAGATGTAATTTATCTAAAAAATCATGATCAAGTAATAGATTTGATAAGGGAGAAAAAAGATACATTTGATATATTAGTTACTCAAGGTGCCGGAAGTGTGTCAAATGTTTGTCAGATTATTAAAAATCAATGGGAAGCATAAATAAAATTGCAGTTCTTTATGGAGGCTCCTCATCAGAGAGAGAAATTTCTTTGCAAAGTGGGCTTGGAGTCCACAAAGCTATTTTAGAATTAGGTTTTGAGTCTGAGTTGATTGACTATCGAAATATTAGAGATCTTCGGGAGTTAAAAAATTTTGACTTTGTTTTTAATGCACTTCATGGCTTTGAGGGAGAGGGAGGAAAACTTCAACAAAATTTAGATGACCTTAAAATTTTGTATTCTGGATCTTGCTCAGAGGCATGTAAAAACACTTGGAACAAAAAATTTACAAAAGAAATATTAGAGAGAAATAAAATCAGAACACCTGTTTCATTGGATATTACTTTTAGCAAACAAATTGTTGAAAATGGGCTACAAGTAAATTCCTTTGATAGGTTCAGGCCATTTGAATACATTTTTTTAAAACCAGAAGAAGATGGTTCAAGTGTGGATATATTTAAAATTAGTGATAATAAAAGTCTAGAAGAGGCCTTCCAAAAATGTACCTATCCTAATAGAAAATTTATCTTTGAGGAGTTCATTGATGGAAGAGAATTCACTGTGACTATAATTGATAATGAATGCTTGCCTCCAATTGAGATTATTACCAAAAATGATTTTTATGATTACGATGCAAAGTATCTTTCTGATGATACTGTTTTAAAACAAGCAAATTTGAACAGAGAAGAATTAGAAGAAATTAAAATGACATCGATTAAGGCATTTAATGCATTAAATTGTAGTGCATGGGGAAGAGTTGATTTGATTCAATGTAGCAAAACTGGAAAATTCTATGTAATAGAAATAAATACAGTACCAGGCATGACAAGTCATAGCTGTGTTCCAAAATCTGCAAGTTTTCTAGATATTCCCTATAGGGAGGTTGTAGGAAAGATAATTGATGCATCATTATAAATTATATATTTCAGTATTATTTTTATTCACTTCTTTGAATGTAAGTTCTCAATATTTAATTAATTTAAATTTTGAATCAGGATTTGAATTTGAATCACAAAAAAAATTAGTGTCTGAACTAAAAAATTCAAAGTCAAAAAAACAAATTGAGAAAATTCTAAAGAGACAAGATTGGATTAAAGATTTTTCATTGGTCTACAAACCTTTTAAAAAAGAAGTTTATTTAAGTATTGTAAATAGAGAGCCTATTTTTGTTCTAAATAACCAATTTTTTTATGATATTAATTTACATAAGTTTAAATTTGATAACTCAAAAAAAGATTTGGTAATTGTGCAAGGACCCATAAAGAATGAAGAGGATATTCTCTTATTAATTAATAGAATTGAGTCTGTTGCAAATATTAATTTTGAAATAAATAAAATTAATTATAGCTATGTAAATGGATGGGATGTTATTACAGATAAATTATTAATAAGATTTGGCAATAACTTGAATGAAAAAAAATTCAATGATTTTGAATATACATTAAATTATTTGTTCGAGAATGGAAAAAATCCTAGTATTATAGATATGAGATACAAAGACGGAGTTGCATTGAATTATGGCAAATAACAATAAAAATTCTAATTTAATAGTTGGCTTAGATATAGGGACATCAAAAGTTGTTTGTATTGTAGGAAGATATAACAGCGAAGCTAAACTTGAAATTGTTGCATTAGGTGCATATCCATCAAGCGGTTAAAAAAAGGAGTGGTTGTAAATATTGATGCTACAACAGACGCAATAAGCAAAGCTGTGGAGCAGGCTCAATCGATGATTGAGGAGAAAATTAAGTCTGTATATGTTGGAATAGCCGGAAATCATATAAAAAGCCTAAATTCTCAGGGTGCCGTTGGTATTAAAGATAATGAGGTTTCAACATTTGACATTGATAGAGTTATTGAATCAGCTCAAGCGGTCTCCATACCATCAGATCAAAGAGTTCTTCATGTCTTACCTCAGTCTTTTGTTATTGATGATCAGGAGGTAAGTTTAGATCCTTTAGGTATGTCCGGAGTTAGACTTGAAGCAAAAGTTCATCTTGTAACTTGCGCAAGTAGCGCTATCAAAAATATTGAAAAATGTATAAAAAATTGTGGGCTAAGCGTAGATGGTTTTGTTTTAGAACAACTTGCAAGTTCACATTCAATTCTTTCTGAGGATGAAAAAGATCTAGGTGTTTGTTTGGTTGATATTGGGGGAGGAACAACAGATATAGCAATTTTTAATACTGGTTCAATTGTATTTACAGGCGTAATCCCAATTGCTGGAGATCAAGTTACAAGTGATATTGCTCAAGCCTTAAGAACACCAACACCTCAAGCAGAAGATATTAAACAAAAACANGGATGTGCAGTTACTGAATTTACAAAAGATGATGAAACTGTTGANGTGCTTGGTGTTGGTGGGNGACCGCCTAGAGAATTATCAAGAAGCTCATTGGCTGACATAATACAGCCTAGATATTCAGAATTATTTGATTTAATAAAAGCAGAAATCTCAAGAAATGGTTTTGAAGATAAAATCTCTGCAGGTATCGTTTTTACTGGTGGNACATCTAAGATGGANGGGGTTGTTGAATTGGCTGAATCAATTTTTCAAACATCGGTAAGAATGGGTATTCCATCCAAGTTTAAAGGAATGGAAACGATACTNCAAAATCCAATATATTCAACCTCAATTGGACTTATTGAACATGGCTATAAGCAAATNAACCATGAAATGCTNGCAGAACAAAATCAAGGACTTTTNTCAAAGCTTCTTAGAATAGTTAAAAGTGAGTATTGATAATAAAAAATANTTCAATTAGAATTCACGTTCCTTGGTTTTTGCATAAGCAAAAATCTATAACCATAAGGATATTATGAAAAAATACGAAGCAGTAATTATTTTAAATCCAAACCTTTCTTCAAAGGTAGACACATTCATTAAAGACTTTGAAAAAATTTTAAAAGATAATACTTTTGTTGTTAAAAAGATGGAAGATATTGGTAGGCGACAATTATCATATTCAATAAATAATCATAATAAAGGACATTATTTGATTTTTAATATTGAAGGCAATGCNANNAATTTAATTGATGTTGAAAATAAAATTAAATATAACGAATCTATAATTAGGCATCTTTTTATATCAGTTAAAGAACATGATGGAGAGGACTCTCAANTATTGATTGATTCTAGAAACAAAAAGTCTGAGCTCGAAGATGAAGATAATAAAGTTAAAAAAGACGTTGAAGTTAAATCTGATGAGCAAGATGAAAAAAAAGTAGTTACGGAAGAAGAATCCGTTGAGGATAATTCATCTGAGCCAAAAGAAGAGGAGAGCAAAGATGAGTAAATATGATTTACCAAAAAAATTTGATTATAAAAATGTAAATCTTTTAAAACAGTTTATTACAGAGACCGGAAAAATTATTCCTGCTAGAGTTACAGGTGTCTCTGCCTCTAATCAAAGAAAGCTAACAAGACATATTAAAATTGCTAGGTTTCTAGGTTTGATGCCATATACTGATATGCATAAATAATTATGAAGATTATATTATTAGATAAAATTCAGCGATTAGGTGAAATTGGTGATGTAGTTGAGGTTAATAGCGGCTATGCAAGAAATTTCCTAATACCCCAAAAGAAAGCTGCTTTTGCAAGTGAAAAAAATATTGCCGAAGTAGAAGCAAAAAAAGATGAATTAGCTGCTATGTCTGCGGATATTCTTACTAAAGCTCAATCAAGAGCAAAAGACATCGATGGTTCTGAGTGTGAGATTTTGGTTCCTGTTACTGAAGAAGGGGCCTTATATGGTTCTGTTGGTACTAGAGAGATCTCTGAGGCATTTACTGCAAAAAATATTGAAATTGATAAAAGTGAAGTTCAACTTCCAGATGGGCCAATTAAGGAAACTGGTGAGCATAACATTATGATAAGTGTACATCCTGAGGTTTCAATTGAAGTTTTAGTAAAAGTATCTCCTGAGTAGTTGTATATTTTGAAATATGATGTAAAAATCATATTCCGATGTCAGATAT
>JGI24820J26691_1000394_pt1 | contig 13014 bp, 10 predicted proteins | sample METZYME_5_50m_FD_26691 | JGI IMG/M metagenome (IMG submission 26691) | reverse complement strand
CATTGATGCTCTCCCCGTAAAAGAAAGAGCTGATATTCCTTGGGCATCGAAACAGAAGGGTATTTACAATGGTGAAGAAGTTCCAGTAATGCATGCTTGTGGTCATGATATGCACACAGCTATTTTATTAGCAGCAGCTAAAATTTTATATGATATTAAGGATGAAATACCTGGTCAGGTTAAATTAATTTTTCAACCAGCTGAGGAAGGCGCACCACCTGGTGAAGAGGGTGGAGCTGAACTTATGGTTAAAGAAGGTGTTTTAAAAAATCCTGATGTTGATGCAATTTTTGGATTGCATGTCTGGTCTGGATTGTATGCAGGTCAAGTTTATTTACGTCCTGAGGGTATAATGGCAGCTGTTAACGAATTTAGAATAGATTTGAAAGGTGTTCAAACTCATGGTTCAACACCATGGACAGGAAAGGATCCAATCGTAACTGCAGCGCAAATCGTTAATTCTTTACAGACTATTGTTAGTAGAAGTTTACCACTCACAGAAGCAGGAGCAGTAGTTACAATAGGTAGTATTCATGGCGGTGTCAGAAGTAATATTATACCTGAGGATCTTTACATGCTTGGAACAATAAGAACGTTGGATAATGGTATGAAAGCTACAGTACTTAAAAGATTGGAAGAAATTGTGTATAATGTTGCGAAATCAAATAATATTGAAGCTAACATAACATATTTAGTTTCATATCCGATAACTTTCAATGATCCATACTTATATGAGGAAATATTACCAACTTTAGAGAGAGTTAATGGTAAAAAAAATGTTCATTTAATGAAGGCAATAACAGGTGCTGAGGATTTTTCATATTTTCAAGAAAAAGTTCCTGGAACATATTTTTTCATAGGAGGTCAAAAGANCGANGTTGATCTTTCTACTGTAGCACCACATCATACTCCAGACTTTTATGTGGANGATTCTGCAATATCTACAGGNATTCGATCAATGGTTGGGTTGACATTGGATTACATATTCAATAATTAATTTGGCATAATTTTAGCTTTANTAGTTATATGAAAAATCTATTTACACTTTTAACAGTATTATTATTATCTCAATCATTAATCTCACAATTGTCNCTTGATTTAGAAAAAAGTAAGATTAAGTGGACAGGAAAAAAAATAACAAATGCATCTCATTGGGGGTCTTTGAGTTTTTCAGAAGCAAACCTAGAATTTGATGGTAACGATCTTATCGGAGGAAAGTTTGTTGTTGACATGAACACAATGTCTGTTGACGATATCCAAGGTAGAGGAAAGCAAAGACTAGAAGGTCATTTAAGAAATGAGGATTTTTTTGATGTCAATAATCATAAAGAAGCGATTTTAATGTTCGATCAAAGAGTGCCTTTAACAAATGGTGTTTATGAAGTTTCGGGAAGCCTAACTATCAAAGGCATTTCAAAACCAGTTNAATTCACACTCGTTCCAGATGGTNAAAATTATTCNTCTAGTCTAGTATTTGATAGAACAGANTTTGAAATTACTTACAGCTCAGGAAACTTCTTTGAAAATCTTGGNGATAGATTAATTCTTGATGATGTTGAGTTAGAGGTTAGCCTTGTACAATAATCACTTTGAGTTTTCTGGTGGAACTCTTCCAGAAAAATTAGATTCAAAGTAATGTCCGAGTTCGTAAAGTGTTTGCTCACTGTTTGATTTAGAAATAAAAGTTAGTCCTGCTGGCTCGTTATTTTCTCTAAGTCCCATTGGAACTGTTAACGCTGGATTGTGTGCTGCTGCAGCATATCCAGCATGATAATTATTGATAGAGAGGACTGCATCAAGTTTATGTTTATCTATTGGTATATCATAAAATTTATTCCCCTCAGCCATTAGCCTTAATTTTAATTTTAAGAAATCATCTTTTGGCATTGTATCTCTAATGATTTTTTTGAAAATGCTTTGACCGTAGGGTGACCTCTCAATTGAATCCAAGTTGTTATAATCAATAATACTTTTTATGTCACTCACAGAAAGATCATCATTTCCATATTTTAAAAAATAATCTTTTAAATCTTTCCTCATGTCTTCATCTAAAATTTTGGCAAATCCAGCCATGTTAACTTTTGGTGCATCAATTTCAATCAATTCAATTTGCTTTTGACGCAAAAAATCTATAGCATTTTTATATACATTATCATTGTTATAAAAATTTGAATAGTATCCCAGTTTTATTTCATTTGGTTTAAAATTTATGACATTCTTGATTTGAATATCTCTATTCTGTTTTGAATATGAATCTTTATTATCATATTCATTTATAGCGTTGTAAACTATAATATTATCAATGATATATTTGGTCATTGGCCCTGCTGTATCAAGGGTTGAAGATATGGGTATGATTCCTGATCTACTAACATTACCAATTGTAGGTTTCATGCCAACTAATGAATTAGCTGATGATGGGGATAGTATTGATCCTGATGTTTCAGAGCCCAATGATACAGATGATAAATTTGATGTTGTAGCAACTCCGCTTCCAGAGCTTGATCCACCAGTATCAATTATCATTCGACCATATGGGTTTAAAGTTTGACCACCTAAAGCAGTGTATCCGTTTGGACACCCTGAGCAGAAATAATTTGCCCATTCGCTCAAATTTGTTTTTCCAAGTATAATAGCACCTTTATCTTTTAAACCCTCAATAATGAATGCATCTCTAGTGTAATTGTTTTGAAGACTATGAGCACCAGCTGTTGTAGCTAAGCCCTCAAACCCTATGTTATCTTTCAATAAAATTGGAATTCCAAAAATAGAATATATGTCAGCATTACCTGTTTTATCTCTTACTCTAGCTTCATCCAATGCATTTCTATTTATTGAAATTATTGAATTTAGATAAGTATTTTTATTAAACTCTATTAAGTATACCCTGGAAATGTAAAATAGAGTTAAATCATAGTAATTAAACTCTTTGTTTATGATACTTTGTTGAATTTCAGGTATACTTTTTTCTAATATTTTTGATGCAAGTTTATCATACTTAGTTTCAATAAAGTTGTTAATCTCTTTTTCGTAGCCTGAAATTAAATCATTTTTATCAGAGGATATTGATTGTATTCTTTTGTATTGAAGCTTTTTATTTTCATTTAGACTATTCTTTGAAATCTCTGCCCTCTGGTCATATGATTTCCATTTTTCTAAGCCTGTTTCGCAGCTTAAAAAAAATAAAACCAGTGTTAATCTGAATATAATTTTCATATTATATTGTTTTTTAATATTTGTTCCATTTCCATTCCTCTTGATCCTTTAATGAGTATATTTTTATAATCTAAAGTTCCAACTTCTTTATATAAATCTTCTTTTGATTTAAAAAAAAGATTGTTGATGTGATTGTTTTTTAAATTAAAAAACTCATGACCAATAAAAATACGTTTATCAATTTTATAGTTTTCAGATAATTCTATAATTTTTTTATGTTCATTCAGCGAGCTTTCTCCTAATTCAAACATATCACCAAGAATTATTGCTTTTGTTCCATCTTTTCTTACAAATGATTTAATTGCTAACTCAACACTGCTTGGATTTGCATTATATGCATCAAGTATAACATTCTTATTGTTGAAAATTATTAATTCTGATCTGTTATTATTTGATGAATAATTCATGAGTTTGTTTTGAATCAACCTAGAATCAATTCCAAACTCTAATCCAATTGAAATAGCAGCACAAACATTCGAGAAATTATAATTACCATATAAATTAGACTCATAAGTGACACCATTACATTCAACTACAACATTATCATCATCAATAATTTGAAATTTATAAGAAGATTCTGATGTCGAACTGAAAGAAAAATTATTTGATAATTTAAATTTACGTTGTTGTGAATCATCAAAGTTTAGTATCAGGGTTTTACCATTATTAATTAACCAATTGTAAAGTTCAGTCTTTCCTTTTATAACACCTTCAATATTTTTGAAACCTTCCAAATGAGCTTTTCCAAAATTAGTTATATAACCAAAGTCAGGTTCTGTTATTTTGCTTAGAAAATCAATTTCACCAAAATTATTTGCACCCATCTCAATTACTGAAAATTCGGTATCTTCTTTAATTGTCAATAAGCTCAGTGGTACTCCAATGTGATTATTTAGATTGCCATGTGTTGATATAGTTTTAAATGTTGAACTTAAAACAGAACTTATTAATTCCTTTGATGTTGTTTTCCCATTACTGCCCGTAATTGCAATGATTTTAGATTTTATATTACGTCTATGAAATAAGGCTAAATCTTGTAAAGTTTTTAGGGAGTCCTCAACAATAATTACATTGTCTCTATATTTATTTGCTAGATCAATAGAGTCTATAATGGCAATTTTTGCACCTTTTCGTAAAGCTTCTTTAGCAAATTTATTTCCATCAAAGTTTTCACCTTTGATTCCAAAAAACATAGATCCTTTTGTTATACTTCTTGAATCAATATCGACCTTTGAATTACATTCTAAAAAACTTTGATATAAGGNTTCGATATTCATTACCTAAAGATAATGAGAATACAATTAATAGAATTNTGAATGAATTTATCTCTTTTTAGGCTTGGAAACATTTCTNGATTCACCCAAATAAGACATAGCACACCTAAAACCAATGTAATTGGTTGTCATATATTCAGGGAAAAATCTTCTTTGAGCTGGATCTAGGTAGTAAGATCTATCAAGCCATGATCCACCTTTGTAAACTCTNGAATCATTACTGATTAGGGANGACCTGAAATCACTTGGATCCGACTGATCATTTGATGGNGCATTGTACATTTGTTTTGTTTGATCTTGACCCATNTAAAAAAATCTAGAAGATTCTGAATCACCATCCCTAAAGTCACGGTTGTCAGATCTCGAGTAGTTTGTTCTTATCAGGTCAATTGAATCTAANTTTACTTGAACNAACTCGCCAGGTAAATTTTTGAAATTAATTCTTCCGTTGGGAAGTCTTTCAAATTGTTCTGAAAGATTGTCTTTAGTGACAGCTGTTACTTTTCCCGACTCATCAATTACGGGTTTTGTATAAAGATTTCCTCTGTAGTAATTAAAATCATTAGCATCTTCATCAATAATAGGTCGATATACATCAGCTACCCACTCTGCAACGTTACCACCCATACCATAAAGTCCAAAACTATTTGGTGGATAGGATCTAACAGATGTAGTAATACCTGATCCAGTTTCAGACCAGCCAGCAATACCACCATAATCACCTTTTCCTAACTTGTAATTGGCCAATTGATCTCCTAATGTCTTTTTTCTTTGAGATCTAGTATATTCCCCTTCCCAAGGAAACTTCTTTTTACCGCGGTATAAGTTAGCATTTCTTAATTCGTCCATACCTAGTGCAGCATATTCCCATTCGGTTTCAGTAGGAAGCCTGTAAGCTGGTAATAAAATACCATCTTCAATACCTGCAAAACTATAACCTTCCTCCTCAGATTTAGCTCGTTCGCCAATCAACTCATCAATATTTTCACCTAATGAATTTTCGGGATCTAATAAGTAGCGAGTGGTGTTAAAATTTAGTTTTGATTTTGGATTAAGTATAGAATCCCTGTTCAAATAACCCTTTTCAGCTAACACTCTAACATTAACTCGTTGAGTTCTCCATTTTGCATAATTTGTGGCTTGTTTCCAGCTTACACCTACAACAGGGTGATTTTGAAAAGCTGGGTGTCGGAGATAATTATTAACCATATCCTCATTAAACCCGAGAGGATTTCTCCAAACTAATGTATCAGGAAGAGCAGCTTTGTATATGTTGATAAGCTCATCATCTCCTGCATACATATTTTTGAGCCAAAATAAATACTCAACATACATTGCGTTTGTAACTTCGGTTTCATCAAGGAAAAAAGACCTAACATATTGTTGAGTTGGAGTATTATTCCAATCATGCATGACATTATCCTTTGTATTACCTTTAACGAAAGTTCCTCCCTGAATAAAGATCATTCCTGGAGCATTTATTTGTCCCTTATATTTACTATTTAATTTGAAACCACCATCTGAAGAATTAATCTTCCATCCTGTTGCCTGGGAAATATTTTTGCCTGACTTGTAACTATTTTTATTACAAGAAACAATGAAAATAAGTGAAAATAAGAAAATGAACAGGGTAGTTTTTTTCATAAATTGATTGTAAATATATGAAGTTTAGATGTTTTTCAATAAAATAATCAATAAACATGCCTAAAAAGCATTGTTATGTCATTAGTTCATATATTTACTTTCAAAATTTTTAAATGGCTAAAATGAGATATCAATTATTAATTATTCTTATGTTAATTAGTAATTCAATTAACTCTCAGGAACGCAGGGTAATTACAACTGCTGTACCTTTTTTAATGATTGCATCTGATGCCAGGGCTGCAGGTATTGGCGAGCAAGGTGTAGCAACTTCCATGGACAATTTTTCACAACATTGGAATCCATCCAAATACGTTTTTTCGGAATCCTCCTCTGGTCTGGCTTTTAGTTATACACCATATCTCAGTAAGCTGGTTAATGATATTTTTTTAGCTAATATATCTTACTACAAGAAAGTTGACGAAAGATCTTCTTGGAGTGCCAGTTTAAAATATTTTAGTTTAGGAGATATTGATATTTTACAAAATCCACTCGACATTCCAATTATTGAAAATCCTAATGAGTTTACTTTAGATGCTGCATACTCATTAAAGCTAAGTGAAAATTTTGCTTTGTCTGTTGCTGGTAGGTTTTTGCTTTCAGACGTAAAATTACAAACATTTGATTCTGAGACAGAGGCTGCTAGTTCTTTTGCAGTTGATATTTCAGGTTACTTTGAATCGGATACAAAATCTTATAGAAATTTTGATGGTGTTATTAGAGCTGGCTTTAATATTTCCAACATTGGACCCAAAATGAAGTATTCTAAGCTAAACAATGGTACTGAGAGTTTTATACCCACTAATCTTCGTTTGGGCTCAGGATTTGAATTTATTTTTGACAGTAATAATTCTCTAGCAGTTACATTAGAAATTAATAAATTATTGGTTCCATCACCGAGTGTTGAAGTTTTTAACTCAAACGGAAATATTGTGGCTTACAGACAGCCGGATATTGGTTTTCTTCAGGGTATTTTTAAATCATTTGGTGATGCTCCTGACGGTATAGCTGAGGAGTTTAAGGAGCTTACATACAGTTTGGGTTTTGAGTATTCATTCAATCAATCTTTTTTTCTCAGATCTGGTTATTTTAGTGAACATGAGCTCAAAGGATCTAGAAAATTTATAACTATTGGAACTGGTTTTAATACATCTAGAAATCTTAATATTGACTTGTCATACCTCATTTCTACGTCAGATGTAATAAGTCCATTAGAAAATACTATAAGACTTTCATTGGGCTTTAATTTTCAATAAAAAACTTATTCTTAATCATTTTTCTTCTTGATTTCTAATACCATTTTTATGGAAAATTTCAATTATCTTTACACTTAGATGAAGCCTATCACAAAAGAGACTTATTTGAAGTGGTATGAAGACATGCTTTTTTGGAGAAAGTTTGAGGATAAGCTGGCTGCAGTTTACATTCAACAAAAGGTTAGAGGATTTCTACATTTATATAACGGTCAAGAGGCTATTCTTGCGGGTGCTCTTCATGTAATGAATATTGAAAAAGATAGGATGATTACAGCTTACAGAAACCATGTAATGCCTATAGGAATGGGTGTTGATCCAAGAAAAGTTATGGCGGAATTGTATGGAAAATCTACTGGAACATCAATGGGCTTGGGNGGATCNATGCATATTTTTTCAAAAGAACATCGATTTCATGGTGGACATGGAATTGTTGGTGGTCAAATCCCACTAGGTGCAGGNATGGCTTTTGGTGATAAGTATTTTAAAAGAGAGGCTGTTACATTGTGTTTCATGGGTGATGGTGCTGTCAGACAAGGATCTTTTCACGAGACTTTAAATTTAGCTATGCTTTGGAACTTACCTGTTGTATTTATAGTAGAAAATAATGGATATGCCATGGGAACCTCTGTGAAAAGAACATCTAATCACACCGATATTTGGAAACTTGGATTAGGTTATGAAATGCCATGTGGCCCTGTTGATGGAATGAATCCTGTCAAAGTTGCCGAAGCATTGGATGAGGCTATCGAAAGAGCAAGAACAGATAAGGGTCCTACATTACTCGAGATGAAAACCTACAGATATAGAGGCCATTCAATGTCTGATGCTCAAAAATACAGAACTAAAGAAGAGGTTGAAGAATACAGAAAAATTGATCCTATTAGTCAAGTAAAGGAAATAATTATTCAAAATAATTATGCATCCCCAGATGATATTCTNGAAATTGATGCTAGTGTAAAGCAAAAAGTAACTGATTGTGAAAAGTTTGCTGATGAATCTCCCTACCCTGAAAAAAACGTTATGTACGATTCAGTATATGAACAAACCGATTATCCTTTTTTAAAACATAAACCCGANTAGATGGCAGAGGTTATTAAAATGCCGAGACTNAGTGATACCATGGAAGAGGGTGTAGTTGCTCAATGGTTAAAAAAAGTGGGGGATAAAATCTCTGAGGGTGATATATTGGCTGAAATTGAAACAGACAAAGCAACAATGGAGTTTGAATCATTTTATGATGGAACATTGCTTCATATTGCAATTGAAGAAGGTGTTGCTGCGAATGTTGATGCAATGTTATGTATCATTGGAGAGGATGGCGAAGACATTTCCTCTATTTTAAATACTAAAATTGAGGAATCATCAAACTCTCAACTTGATCTGGTAGATCAAATAAATCAACAGGAGAAAATTGACGACAATCATTCAGAAATAGAAAATGCAGATTCAGTATCCACTGATAAAGATAAAACAGTCATTAATGAAAATATAAACGTTGAATATATTACGATGCCCAGATTAAGTGATACAATGGAAGAAGGTACTATTTCAACATGGTTAAAAAAAGTTGGGGATGATATATCAGAGGGAGACATATTAGCTGAAATAGAGACAGATAAAGCTACTATGGAATTTGAATCATTTTACAGTGGAAAATTAGTTCATATTGGTGTTGGAGAGGGTGAAACAGTTAAAGTTGATGATTTGATAGCTATAATTTCTGATTCTGATGTTGCTGTTGATGATTTATTAGATAATTATGGCAAAGATCAAGATTCAACCAATAATATCAATTCAAAAGATGAAATAACATCAACAACAGATGAAAAATCAATCGAGGATGTTTCCCTTGAAAAGCCTATTGTACCAACGAATAATCAATCCGATTTAAGAGTTTTAGCCTCACCATTGGCTAAAAAAATTGCTGCAGAAAGAAATATTGATTTATCAAAAATCAAAGGCTCCGGTGATAATGGAAGGATAGTAAAGGGTGATCTCGAAAATATCGATCCGAAACCAACAGCTTATAAGGAAGCATCAATAGTTGATAATTCTGAAAATATCGAAAAAGTTATAAAACCAGTTAAAAAAATAGTTGTTGGAGAGGAATCATTTGAAGATATCCAAAACTCAACAATGAGAAATGCAATAGCTAAAAGACTTTCTCAGTCAAAATTCTCAGCTCCACATTATTATCTGGGTGTTGAATTTAATATGGATAATGCGATTGCATTTAGAGAACAATACAATTCAATTCCCGATACAAAAATTTCTTTTAATGATATAGTTATTAAGGCTTGTGCAGCAGCGCTTAAAAAACATCCCCAAGTTAATTCGCAATGGATGGAAAATTCAATTAGACTAAATCACCACGTACACATTGGAGTAGCAGTTGGGGTAGAGGATGGTCTTGTTGTTCCTGTAATTAAATTTGCGGATCAAGAGACATTACACTCTATAAATACTATGGTAAGAGATTATGCAGTTAGAGCAAAATCTAAGAAATTAAGACCAGACGAAATTGAAGGAAGTACCTTTACAGTATCTAATCTTGGAATGTTTGGAATACAAGAATTTACATCAATTATAAATCACCCAAATTCAGCGATTTTATCTGTAGGAAGCATAGTAAAAAAGCCTGTAGTAATAAATGAAAAAATTGTAGTTAGTAATACAATGAAGGTTACATTAGCATGTGATCACAGATCTGTTGACGGAGTAACAGGTTCACTATTCTTAGAAACTTTAAAAGGATTTATTGAAAATCCTGTAACTATTTTAGTTTAATGAAAAACGTTATAATCACAGGTACGAGTTCAGGCATTGGACTCGAATTAGTTAAAACTTANTCAAAAAATGGATATAATGTGATTTCNTTNTCCAGATCTAACCTTGATGAAAAATCATTAAAAAACGTAAAACATATAAATTTTGATATTACTAATGATGAATCGATAACTAANTTGGCTGATACTATAAATAAGGAATATACTAGTATTGATATTTTAATCAATAATGCTGGTAAGCTAATCAATAAACCTTTTGAAGATTTTACTAAGAAAGACTTTTACTCTATTTATGATGTAAACGTTTTTGGTGTTGTTAACCTAATTCAAAAACTATTACCATTTTTTAATAAAGATTCTCATGTTGTAAATATTAGTAGTATCGGAGGATTGATTGGAAGTTCAAAATTTCCTGGATTAAGTGCATACTCCTCAAGCAAAGGTGCCTTAAATATATTAACAGAGGTCTTAGCAGAGGAGTATAAACAAAAAGGTCCAAAATTCAATTCACTTTCGCTAGGATCTGTTAACACACCAATGTTAAATAAGGCTTTCCCAGGTTATTCTGCATCCGTTAGTCCAGANGAAATGGCTTCTTTTATATTCAATTTTGCCAACTCTGGGTCTAAAATTTTTAACGGAAAAGTTATCCCAGTATCTTCAACAAACCCATGAAAGATATTTTATCATTAGTTCCTACAAAGGTTAATGATTACGTTATAAGCTTGATTGATGGTCAAGAACTTATAATTAAAATAGTTCCAGAAAGAAAAACCAAACATGGTGATTTTAGAAAATCGAACAAAAAAGATATTATAACTATTAATCGTGTAAATAATAAATATAGATTTCTACTAATCTTAATACATGAACTTGCGCATTTTAATGTATACAAGAAAAAAATAAGAACGAAGCCTCACGGTTCGATTTGGAAAAATGAGTTTAAAAAATTATTACAACCAGTCCTAGATAAAAAGATATTTCCTAATCAGCTTCAAATTTTAATTCAACATCATATGAAAAATCCAAAATCATCCTTTTCATATGACAGTCATTTGGAAATGGAACTTAATAAATATGATAATAATATTAAAGACTACACTTATCTCGAGGAAGTTGAGATTGGAAATGTTTTCAGAAATAACGACAAGTTTTATAAAAAAATCGAAAAAAGAAGAAAAAGGTATCTTTGTATTGAAAAGGATAGTGGAAGAAAATATTTATTTCTTCCTCATGCTAAAGTTGAATTAATATGAAAAAAATTGCAATTAGTGGATATTTTGATCCAATTCATGTAGGTCACATAGAGTACATCAACAATGCAAAAAAATTAGGTGATTGGCTTGTTGTAATAGTAAACAATAATAAACAATGTGCTCTAAAAAAAGGCAAGTATTTTATGGATGAGAATGATAGAGTTAAAATTGTTAAAAATATAAAAGCTGTTGATGANGTTTTTTTGTCAATAGATGATGATAAAACTGTTTGTAAATCATTAAAATCTGTAAATCCAGATGTTTTTGCTAATGGTGGAGACAGAAAAAANTACGAGATACCTGAATCNAATGTATGCAAAGAAAATAACATTGAAATAATTGATGGTTTAGGTGATAANATTAGGAGTTCCTCTGACTTAACAGGTCTAAAAGAAATTAAGTAAATATTGGAAACAAAATTTGATTTTAACGAAANTTCTGAGCAACCAGATATAAANAAAAATGCACAAGGTTTATTGAGTGGAATAATAGTTTTTTTAAAAGGTGTTNTAAGTTTTCAAAGAGATGTTGATAAGAATTCTACTGTAAATGCAATTAAAGCAGATATCTCCATGAGAGGAACTACTGCTTGGGTATTAATTTGTTCAATTTTAATAGCGTCTGTTGGTTTAAACGCAAACTCCACACCCGTTGTGATAGGTGCAATGTTAATTTCTCCACTCTTAGGTCCTATTCTTGGGCTAGGTTTTTCAATAGCTACAAACGATATAGAAACACTTAAAAATTCTTTTATCAACTTTATTGTTATGGTTGTATTGAGTGTGGTTACTTCATACTTCTTTTTCTTGATTTTTCCTCTAGGGGAGGAAATATCAGAATTATTATCCAGAACTAAACCAGATATTAGGGATGTTTTAATTGCTTTTTTTGGTGGTCTTGCCCTAATAATAGCAAAAACAAAAAAGGAAAATATCAGCTCTGCTATTTTTGGAGTAGCAATTGCCACAGCTTTAATGCCACCACTATGTACAGTTGGTTTTGGTTTAGCNGAACAAAANATGAATTATGCAAGTGGCGCNATACTTCTTTTTTTAATTAATAGTATTTACATCATATTAGCAACATATATTGTACTGAAGATTTTAAGATTTCCACTAATTAATTATGCAAATTCAACAAGGAGAAATTTTATAAATAGGATAGTAACAGGTATATCTATTTTAATACTCATTCCAGCAATTCTTAAATTTTTAGATGTTGTAGATGAAAGTAAGTTTATATCTCAAAGTAAGGATTTTTTAGAAAATGAATTAGTTGGCATTCCTAATTATGAGTTCTTAAAAAATACTGCTAAATCCAATTACAATGGTGGAAATTCTTCAATCACAATAAATACATACGGTCAAAAACCCTTGAACCAGGAAACTATAAATTTTTTAAATAATAAAATTCAAAATTACAGCGCTTTAAAAGAAACCAAAATTAATTTTATACAAGATGAAAATAGCTTATCAAATTCAAATAAATTTATAAATGAGCTAAGGAAAAGAGACTCAATAGAATTAATTTCAAAAATAGATGAAATAAATAAACTAAATCAAAAATTAGATGATTTAGAATCTTT
>JGI24820J26691_1000392_pt1 | contig 13052 bp, 12 predicted proteins | sample METZYME_5_50m_FD_26691 | JGI IMG/M metagenome (IMG submission 26691) | reverse complement strand
TGGAAAATGTTACCCCGCATTTCCGTTATTTTGACCTGTTCACCTTTATCATGTGTGCTGAAACGGTGCCCGAGTTCTGTTGGGGTGAACGCTGTCCAAAAGCCTGAAGTCTTAGATGCAATTTCTGATCTGAATGAAGTTGTGATCAGAGCCACGAAAGGCACCACCCAGATTACTAGAATGATGGCGAGGATAATGTGAGCAAATGAACGGTTATACATGCACGGTCAAATCCCTAGTGTTCCAACAGCTTTTGTTCGCGCCGAATACGCCAACCAAGAAAAATCATATGGGGTATAACTGTTAGCATTAGCATAATTGCTATAGCGGCAAATAAATTATCAACATTGTTGCCACCTATAGACCATGTGTTCATTGCAGCCTCCATCATCGTGGCAAGCAGAAGCTTGTCGTCATCATTAGCGGAAAGCGCATAGGGAATATCAAAAACCTTTAATACATCCGTAACAAGGTAGGTCCATACTACAACAACTGTTGAAAAAATTTGAGGTAATTTCACTCTAAAGAACAGTTGTCTTGGGTTTGCTCCGTCAATAATGGCGGCTTCTACTGTCTCTTGTGGAACACCTCTTAACGCAGCAGAAAAAATAACCATCGCAAATCCAGTTTTAATCCATACCATAATCCACATTAGGTAAAAATTACCCCAAAATTTTAGATTATACATGGGTTCATTATACTCGGGCGTGTGCCCCAAAATAGCCTTTAGTAGTCCTATTTGATAGGAAGGTGTAACGCCATTTATTGCTTCTTGTGGCTCGATGCCTCCACCCGCAAATATATTTCGCCAGATCACGGCTGCTCCAACAAATGAGATGGCTAAAGGTACAAAAATAAATGTTTTTGCAACCACACCCCATCTTACAGAGTCGGCTAAAACAGCAATTAGTAACCCAAATATTATACAAAGAGACGGGACTAAAATAAGCCACATTAAGCTATTTCTCATTGCAAGCCTAAACTGTATATAACCCAAAGCGTTTGGATCCCACAGGAATGAATAGTTATTAACTGAGGCTGCTCCACCAGGTTCTGTAAAAGAGATTTTTAATGTTGTAAGTGCGGGAATTAGTAAAAATAGTAAGAGTAGGATCAGTGCTGGGCCCACAAATATCCAAGGTTGAATGGCTTCTACGATTAATGATCTTCTGCCAATAGAACCAGTTGATCTGAAATTTGCTAGCCCAAAGTTAAGCCAGTTTGAGATCCAATAATATAAAAATGAGATAAACAAAGCGATTATAACAGAACGTAAAGCAAAGCCAACTTTAGCAAATCTCAATTCTGTCACAAAAGTTGCTACAGACCATTCATATTTATTGTGAAGCCAAAGGCCAAAATTTGCAAAAGCGTCATCAATGGGGGCAGTTAGAGAAAATACAAAGACGGCAGTAATTGGTAATACGCAAACTATCGTGAGCACGATGGCTAAGCTGTTACTGAAAATTATAGATTGAACAGAACGCATTTAAATGTTTGACCCAAACTGACAGAATAGGAGCACAGGTTTTAGCTGTGCTCCCATCAAAATTGTATTGCTATATTATTTTATAGCGTCCCAAGCTGCTTGAATATTGTCAGCAGTAGTTTTTGCATCCTGTCCGTTTGCAAATGCTGTCATTTCACTCCAGAAAGCGCCAGCACCGATAGCACCAGGCATTAAATCTGATGCATCGAAGCGAAATGTAGTAGCATTTGCTAGGATTTCACCTTGCTTTCTAAGAAGTGGTGTCGCGTAGGCATTTAAATCAGCGCCTTTATGAGCGGTAAGGAATACACCTTGCTGCATCCAAGCTTCATGTGCTGAGGCTTCTTGTAAATATTTAAAGAAAGCACGTGTAGCAGGAGAGTCTTTCGCCATAGTGTACAAAGTTCCAGCACCAAGAACAGGATTACCTAAGTTTCCAGATGCAAAAGGTGGAAAATAAAACGCATCTGCTTCACCGCGTGCAACTTCTTCACCCTTATCAGGGAAAAATCCAGTAATGAATGAAGCTTGGCGGTGCATCATGCAACTTGGAGGTGATGTGAATAACCCTTTTGGCGCATCACCAAATGAAGTAGTCGCTACAGAAGCTGCGCCACCTGCAACGTAATCATCATTTCGAGAGAATTGACCATATAGTTCCATAGCATTAATCACTTCTGGACTATTGAAGGCCAGGTCATTTGAAACCCATCGGTCATAGTTTTCGGCTGAAGTAGTTCGCAGCATGATGTCTTCCATCCAGTCGGTTGCGGTCCAACCTGTAGCATTCCCAGACTCGACGCCAATACACCAAGGTGTATTTCCATCAGCTACCATCTGATCTGACAGAGCAATAAGTCTTCCATCGTGGATGGAATTTCATAGCCGTTGTCTTCAAATTGCTCTGGTGAATACCAAACAAGTGATTTTAAATCCATTTTAAAGGCAAAACCGTAGAATTGATCATTACCGTCAGGGTCTTTATAAGTGCCAAGATCTACCCAAGATGAACCTGCACCATAATTGTCTTTCATCCATGCGGCTGCTTCGTCTCCAATAGGAATCAAGTGACCTTCTGCTGCCATATCAGCGGCAAGACCTGGCTGTGGAAAGATAGAAATGTTAGGTGGGTTGTTTGAACGCATATCAGCAACGACTAATGCTGCGAAATCGCGGGAACCAGAATATTGAACTTTTGCACCGGTGGCTTTTTCAAAGCAACTAATGGTGTTTTCTAACATTTCTTGGTCAGTGCCCAGCATTGATCCTTGCATAGTTATGACTTCACCTGGAAAGCTTCCCATGTCGCCTAATTTAGAAGGCGTATTACAAACATCGTGAGAGCCCGCGACACCCATTGAGCCAAAGCCCAAGGATATAGCAGCTGTGATGCTTAAAGTTTTAGTATTAAGTTTCATTCTTTTCCTCCCAAGAGTTGAAACATTTGAGTTTTAGTTAAATCAAGCCCNAAGANGACCTAATTTCTAACATTTAAGCGCNTAAACTTNCACTTTTGATAGCGCTAGCAAACTCTAAAAACTGTGTAAGGTCAAATATAAAAGTTTGGCTATCTAAAGACAGATAACCTAAAAGCTTTTTTATAATTTTATCGTCTTTATATTCTTGAATTTGGTCACGAAAGCTAAAGTTGGCGGTAATCCCCGTCCAAATAAATTAGCGGTTTAAGGTTCGTCGTTTCAATTTTTTTTACTTCTCCTAAAATGATTGAATGGTCACCTCCATCGAAGTGATTGTATTTTAAACATTCAAATCTTGCAGAACAATTTTCGATAAATGCATCACCCTCATCATTGTAAGTCCAAATCAATTCACTGTCCCCATTTGCGCTTTTTGAAAAGCTTTTACAGAGCTCAACTTGATGTTCGCTAGCAATATGAACAATAAATTTTTCGGCTTCTAAAAATGTATCATGCCTTTTAGACGCCTTTGCAGGTGCCCACAAAACCAACGGTGGAGATAAAGACAGGCTTGAAAAGCTATTGGCTGTAATTCCGATAGGGCCATTTTTACTGTTACAGGTTACAATTGTGATCCCAGTTACATATTTTCGCAAGGCAGATCTGAACTCATTCGAATTAATCATTAAAATCTACTTTCACTGCCACTACGCAACTTCACGCCCGAGCGCGGCTGTGTAAATTTCGAACCAGGTTTGCCTATCTAATTTAACTTCTAAGGCTTTTGAAATTGTCTTTATCCTAGCCAATGAGTTTGTTCCTAGTACTGGTAGAATATTAGCCGGGTGCGCAAGCAACCAGGCCACAGCGATGGTGCCCGGTTCGACGCCAAATTTTTCCCCTATAATTTCAAGCTGACGTACAATCTTTTTGTTCGATTTCAAAAATAAGTCTCCTCCCGCTAAAGGAGACCATGCCATAATGGGGGTATTATTACCTTGGTGAAATGCGACATCTCCATTAGTGAAACCATCGTGTGCCAGCACGCTTAACTCAATTTGATTAGTAACAATTTTGTTCTTCATTGCAGTTTGTAATAAATTCCAATCCCAAGGTTTAAAGTTAGAAACACCCACATTTCTTACTTTTCCAGAAGCAATTATTTCATCAAGAGCTGCTCCAGTTTCGAAATGATCCATCAAGGGATCTGGCCTGTGGAGCAAAAGCAAATCGATGTAATCGATACCCATTAGCTTTAAGGATAAATCTACTGAACCTATAATGTGATGTCTTGAAGTATCATAGTACTTTACTCGAGCGCCTTCATACCTGCCAACTGGGGCTACTATATTGCACTTTGTAACAATTTCCATTTCTTGACGTAGCTTTGAACCTTTGAGCGCATTTCCCAGAATTTCTTCAGCCTCATAACCACCATATATATCAGCCTGATCAAAAGAGGTAATTCCTTGATGCAAACAACTCGATATTTTATTCCGCACGTGACTTGGCGATGTGTCTTCGTCATCACCCAATCTCCACATCCCGTATACTAAACGTGACATCGTCTGCGATGAACTGATTTTAATTCTTTCCATTAGCGACGCTCTCCTAGTCCAAGTGGAGTTTTAGGTACATTACTGGGCACTCGTCCATATTCATGTGGTAAAGAGCAAGTTTTTATATTTGGCAAGACCTTAGAGCCAAAATGTTTACATTCATCTAGATGAGGATAACCAGATAGGATAAAAGAACGAATTCCTAGTTTTTGATATTGTTCTAGTTCACTCATCACTTGATCAGTCGAGCCAACAATAGCAGCTCCACATCCAGATCTTGCTCTACCCACCCCTGTCCAAAGATGAGGTTCGACATAACCAAATTCATCAGAAATTGCTCTATTTTTTGCTTGGTGTGAGACACCCAACGAAGAGCTATCCTGAGCACGTTCTCTTATTTTTTTTCCAAAGTCATCTTCCAACTTTGATATTATATATTCGGCATACTCTTTTGCCTCTGTTTCAGTATCTCTAACAATCATGTGTACCCNAAGACCATAATCGAGCGTTCTANTATATTTTTCAGCAATCTCATTTACAGATTTCATNCGCCCAATTATTTGTTCTTTAGGTTCAGGCCACATCAGATAGACGTCACAATGTTGTCCGCACAACTCAAGNGCCGGCGGAGAATATCCGCCAAAATAAAGCAGTGGTCCTCCAATTTGAAATGGTTTTGCAGGGTCAGTTGTCAGACCTGAGAAATTATAAATCTCGCCTTTATAATTAATCTCATCCTGGGTCCAGGCTTGTTTCAAAATTTCCACTACCTCTCGTGAACGTTTATATCGAAACCCACTTTCAGCTTTTTCCCCAGGAAAATCAGAACTAATAATGTTAATTGTCAGTCGGCCTTTCATCATGTGATCCAAGGTGGCGATGGTTCGGGAAAGCATAATAGGTTGCATTTCACCGCATCTTACTGCAGCCAGCATATTAATTTTTTCTGTTATTGGTGCGCAGCCAGCCACAAAGCTCAACGTGTCTTGCCCAACTTGATAAGAAGACGGGCATAGAATATTTCGAAATCCGTAGTTTTCCGCTTCTTTCACGATTGAACTACAATGTTCCCATGAACTGCGAAGATTTCCATCTGGAACGCCCAAAAATTGATAATCATCGGAACATAGAGCTGAGAACCACGAAACTTCCGCGGCCATTAACTCAGCAGATGTTATTGGTACGACCGTCATGCTCTCCCACTCATCTTATATCTTGCGTAGCATTCCAACATATGTAAATCAATAGTGTATCAATTTTGAAATTACTTACATTTTGAAAGCATGTCTGAAGCTACTTCTTTACCAATCTATATCCAAATTAGTGAAATGCTTATGCGAGAAATAATTGCAGGTCGTTTATTGGATGGAGAACGTCTACTGCCCGAAAGACATTTAGCTAATTCTCTTAATATTTCTGTTGGAACACTGCGAAAAGCTTTGAAAGACCTTGAACAAAAGGGCGCTTTATGTCGTAAACATGGTTCAGGTAATTATATAAAATTTAACACGAAATTTAACTCTATCTATTCGTTTTTTAGAGTTGAACTAATCGATGGTGGAGGTTTACCTTCAGCGACAAATTTAGATATCAATCTGGTTAAAAAACCAGAAAACTCGCCATTTTTTGGAGAATCAGATCAGTGCCTCAGGATAAGGCGATTACGTTTCCTAGATGATCTCCCGTGTGTATTAGAAGAAATAAATTTAGACTCGACTAAAATCGATGGGCATAAATTTGATAATATTTCACAGTCTATTTATCTTTTTTATAAAGATATCTTAAATTTACGCATCACTTCAGCCAAAGATAGCGCCACCCTACTTCCAGTACCTGTTTGGTCTCCTAAGGAATTTAAAATAATGAATTCACAGGAAACAGTTTGTATAGAGCGTTTGGCTTACGATCAGGCAGGAGTTGCTGTAGAGTTTTCACGAAGTTGGATTGATACAAATATTGCGCGCTATACTGCGCGTATCAGTTAGGAGCGACATGAAAAAAAGGTATGGTATTATAGGTTGTGGAATGATGGGGCAGGAGCATCTACGCAATATCAATTTAATCGATGATGCTGTAACTTATGCTATTTATGAACCTAATCCAAATATGCGGAAAATGGCAAAAGCACTTGCACCAGAGGCTAAGTTTCATGAATCTCTTGATAAAATTCTGAGTGATGAAAACATTGATTGCTGGTTAATAGTGTCACCAAATCATCTTCACATGGATCAGTTGGAACAATTGGCTTGTGTTCCTCATAAGCCAATTTTAGTGGAAAAACCTTTATTCACTAACATCAATCACTTGGAGAGAATAAAAAACTTTTTAGCTAAATATACAGCACCGGTTTGGGTGGCTATGGAATATCGATATATGCCACCTATAGCAGAACTCATGAGGCAGCAAAAGAATGTAACTGGCGATATCAAAATGCTTTCCATTCGTGAGCATAGATTTCCCTTTCTTCCTAAAGTTGATAATTGGAACAGATTCAATAAAAACAGTGGGGGAACATTTGTTGAAAAATGTTGCCATTTTTTTGATTTGATGAGGTTAATCACAAAGTCTAACCCAACTAAGATAATGGCAAGTGGGGGGCAGGCCGTTAACCACCTAAAAGAAAATTACTCAGGTTTGGTACCCGATATTTGGGACCACGGATATGTAATNGTTGAGTTTGAAAATAATATGAAGGCAATGCTCGAACTTTGCATGTTTGCTGAAGGGGCTAAGTATCAAGAGGAAATATCAGTGACCGGTGAGGCTGGNAAAATCGAAGCTTTTATTCCGGGNCCTGCCAGATTTTGGCCAAGAAACCTTGGTACTCCCCCAATTTCAAAAATAGTCATCAGCCCAAGAGATAAGTCTAGCTTAAAAGAATTAGAGGTGCCTGTAGATGAAAAGTTATTAGAAGCCGGAGATCATAATGGTTCCACGTTTTATCAGCACCAAAAATTCATGCTTNTNGTTGACGGACAGATGTCGCCAGAGGTTACATTGGACGATGGTATCTGGGCGGTTAGAATGGGGCATGCAGCACAAGTTTCGGCTGAAACTGGAAAAGTGGTTAGCTTCTAAAGTTACCAATTTTCAACTATGCTATCGGTTCATGATTTCNGATTAAATTTCGATTAATTTTAATGCATNACGCATTTTCTCTGGGATAGGTGTGGGNCTTCTATTTTTACAATCTACGAGAACCTGGGCAAAAAAACCTAGGGCAAAACACAGTTTTTCGTCTTCTCTAAAAAGCCCTGCCTGATATATCCATGATGTGGTGCCAATTTTTTTTATTCTTAAGCCCACTGCTATTTTATCTGGATACGCAGCTTCGGAAAAGTAGCGACAGCCACTTTCAACTACCATAAATTCTAGACATTTATATTCTTGATTAAAGAAGCCATGGTTTCTCTGCCAGTCGGTAACAGCTGTGTCTATTAGTGCATAATGGACAATATTGTTCATATGGCCGTAGGCATCGTTATCCATCCATCTTGTTGGCATCTCAACAAAGGTATGAAACTCTTCCCTAGGAAGTTGTTTGTGTGGTGTCATTTCTGTATCCTGGCGCAAATATAAATGATTTACTTAGCGCGTCTAAAATTTAGCCAAAAGAAATAATTTGTATAGTAAATAAGAAAAATATGGTGAGATGATCAATGGAAATAAATGGAAAAGTTTCAGCCGTGGTTACCGGCGGCGCTTCCGGGCTGGGTGAGGCAACTTCGCGTATGCTATCTTCAATGGGCGCAAAGGTAGGTATTTTTGACTTAGACGCTGATAAAGGTCTAGCGATATCTAAAGAAATAAATTCCGATTTTTACAAAGTCGATGTATCGGATATTAATTCTGTAAAACAAGCAGTTTTATCTTTTTCGAAGCAAAATGAAGGGATTCAGATTGTAGTAAATTGTGCCGGTATTGGTCCAGCAGCAAAAACTGTTTCACGAGGTGAGGCCCATCCAAACGAACTATTTGCTAAAGTGATTAATATTAATTTGCTTGGTTCGTTTAATGTAGCTTCTACATGTGCCGCTGAAATGGTCAAAAATAAGGAGTATTCGGAGGATGGATTTAGAGGTGTTATAGTGAATACCGCATCGGTTGCGGCTTATGATGGGCAGATAGGTCAGGTTGCATACTCAGCTTCCAAAGGCGGTATTGTTGCAATGACACTTCCCATGGCACGAGATCTTTCAGATAAAGGCATTCGTGTCTGTTCTATTGCACCGGGATTATTTTTGACACCGCTTTTAGAAAGTTTGCCTGAAGAAGTGCGAGAATCTCTAGGAAAACAGGTTCCATTCCCGTCTCGATTAGGAAAACCAATAGAATTTTCTAAATTAGTGGTTCAGATTATTGAGAATGACATGTTGAACGGAGAGGTAATACGTCTTGACGGCGCCATAAGAATGGCACCACGTTAGTTGGTATTTTAATATACCATGGTTGAAGAAGGTGGTTCTGTAGTCAATATAAATATAAAATGTACAAACGTGCCAAAAAACTGATTTTTTTAACGTTCTTTCACGTATGGTTGTCCACCCGCCCTAGGAGGTATAGCTTTCCCAACAAATCCCGCTAAAACGACTACAGTTAGAACATAGGGAAGTGATTGCACAAAGACTACGGGAATTTTCACTTGGCTATTCGCGCCACTATCTGAAACTGAAATAATGACCATAATTGCAATAGACAAAATGCCAAGAGCTAAGCCTCCAAGAACAACTTTGTCTAGATAATCTTTTTTCCAAACATAGCTAATCAAACTTAGTGCAATCAATACTAATAGACCGCTGATGGCCCAAGCTGGTAGTAATATATTTTGGAATCTATTATCCAATGCAAAGAAAAAACCAAACAACAAACATGCGCCTAAGGCATGCCAAGGACGCCACTTGGCAAAAATAAGAGCCGCCAATGCAATAAAACCACGCCCCGCAGACATATCTTTTGTAAAGTTAGCTTGAAGAGAAGTTGCGATATACGCACCTGCAATACCACACAGAATTCCTCCGAGAATAACTGCACTATACCGCAGTCCTACAACTGATATTCCCGCTGTATCAACTGCAGCAGGATTTTCACCAACAGCACGTAAACGAAGTCCATATCTCGTTTTGTAAAGTACAAACCATGATAAAGGCACTGTAAGTAGTGCGATGTAAACAAGAAGAGAGTGTCCGGAAACGAGTTCTGAGTAGAGCTGCATTAAAGGACCCGCATCATTGATTTCTTTTGAAGACGTAGATCCTGGAAAATTTATTGGTTCGAACCGTCCGCCCGACTTTAAAGGTGGTGTTCNGCCGCCCTGTCCAAACAAATCTTGAGCCACTACCACAGTGAGACCAGCTGCCAGAAAATTTATAGCCACGCCCGATATGATTTGGTCTCCACGAAGTGTAATAGACGCTAGTCCGTGTAATAATGAAAGCATAATTGATGCTAAAATTCCTGCAGATAGACCTAACCAGACTGAACCTGTTAAGGATGCAAATGCTGCAGATACAAAAGCTGCTGCTAAAAGTTTCCCTTCTAGCCCAATGTCAAAAATACCTGCGCGCTCCGAAAATAAACCTGCGAGGCAAACTAGTAACAATGGCGTCGCAAGACGAAGCGAGCTATCCAAAACTTGAAGAAGGGTTAAAAATTCAATCATCCTTTAGCCTTTTGAAGAGACATAAAAAAGCTTTCGAGTGGTGCTCTAACCATTAAACTGAGGGCTCCCGTGAATAGTATTACTAAAGCCTGAATGACTACTATTAATTCACGCGGTATTTTGGTCCAGAGTGCTAATTCTGCACCTCCTTGGTACAAAAATCCAAACANCAGTGCGGCCAGTAGGACTCCTAGGGGATGACTTCGGCCCATCAGAGCAACAGCAATACCAATGAAACCCGCGCCTTCGGTAAAATTCAAAATAAGGCGTTCACTCTCTCCCTGCGTGGTATTAATTGCCATCATTCCGCATAAGGCACCAGAAATCATCATCGCTATCATAATTATTTTCACTGGTCTTACACCNGCATAACGTGCTGCTGGTCCAGATTTTCCCAAGGCCCTTATCTCATAACCCAGTGGAGACCTCCAAATCAGATACCAAACAGCCAAACATGCCAAAAGTGCAATAAAAAAACTCACATTTGCGGGAGCAGACCTGAATGCTTTCTCAAATCCTAAAATGCCTGCAAGATCTTCGAAAGTTGGCAGATGAGTTGTTGGTGGAAAGTTTGCTGATGCAGGATCCATGCTTCCTTTTGGTTTTAAAACGTCTACTACGAAAAAAATTAGTACTCCTGCTGCAAGGAAATTGAACATAATTGTGGTTATAACAATATGGCTCCCTCTTTTTGCCTGTAGATAAGCAGGTAACCCTGCCCAAATCATACCAAAAAGCGCTGCTCCAAACGAGGCTCCAATTATAGCGAACGTCCAGTGAGGCCATGGAATGAACAAGCACACAAGGGCAACTCCCAAGCCTCCCATCATGGCCTGACCTTCACCGCCTATATTAAATAATGCTGCATGAAATGCGACAGACACAGCCAGACCCGTAAAAATAAAGTTTGTAGTATAGTAGAGCATATATCCCCAGCCAGCAGACCGAAATAATGTACCTTCAATCATCAGACTAAGCGCATCTCTTGGGCTCTCACCAATAGCTACAATTAGTAAGGCAGACAAAAAAGCTGCGATAAATAAAGATATTAAAGGAACGACAATTATATCGACCCATTTTGGCATGACATCCATGATTATGCTCCGCTATAGCAATTTACAGTATTCGTCTGCATCATTAGGCGACCTTCTCTGAAACGCCGGCCATTAAAAGTCCAAGTTCTTTCTCATTCGTATCTGCTGGTTGTCTCTCTCCCATAATTTCACCATCAAACATAACAACCAATCTATCTGACAAGGACAAAATTTCGTCCAACTCAACGGATATAAGCAAAATTGCTTTACCTTGATCACGTAACGCAACTATCTGTTGGTGAATAAACTCAATTGCGCCAATATCAACGCCTCTTGTTGGTTGCCCCACCAGAAGCAAATCTGGATTGCGCTCAATTTCACGGGCTAAAACTATTTTTTGTTGATTTCCTCCTGAAAAATTTTTCGCAGTTAATTTTGGATCTGGTGGGCGTACGTCAAACCTCTTCATTTTCTCTGCGGTTTCTTTTCGAATTGCTTTATTATCCATAAAAAATCGGTTTGCCTGGTTAGATTTTTCGCGGTGATAGCCGAATACTGCGTTTTCCCACGCCATAAAATCCATAATAAGACCTTCCCGTTGTCTGTCCTCTGGTACGTGGGCCATACCTAATGCTCGTCGTGCTTGGCCATCTCCAGAAACACTGGTCGATAGGTCTATTTCTACGCCATTCAATTTTACGTTACCTGTAGCAGCGCTATAACCGCCTAAAACTTCAAGAAGCTCGGATTGCCCATTGCCCGCAACACCAGCAATTCCCAGTATTTCACCCGCCCTAACAGTAAGATTAATATTTTTTAACCTCTGTACGCCAAAATCATCAATCATATTTAATTCGTTTATTTCAAGTACTGGGTGTTTGGGCTCGGCAGGAGTTTTATCAACACGTAGTAAGACTTTTCTCCCAACCATAAGTTCCGCCAAATTTTCAGGATTAGTTTCGTTAGTTTTTAAGGTAGCTGTCATTTCACCCTGGCGCATTACGCTCACTGTATCTGTAATATCCATAATTTCTCGTAGTTTGTGCGTAATCAAAATGATTGTCTTACCTTCTTCACGAAGTCGTTTGAGAATTCTGAAAAGTTGATCTGCCTCAGCTGGTGTTAGAACACCTGTCGGTTCATCTAAAATTAAGATATTAGCTTTTCTGTAGAGTGCTTTGAGTATTTCTACTCTTTGTTGCATGCCGACGCCGATATCTTCAATAATTGCATCAGGATCGATATTTAATTCGTATTCTGAAGCCAATGCGGAAAGTTCTGTTCTAGCCCTAGCCAGAGACGGTGAGAGGAGTGCACCACTTTCTGCACCAAGGACAATGTTCTCAAGTACTGAAAAATTCTCAACTAGCTTGAAATGTTGAAAAACCATTCCAATTCCCGCAGCTATAGCAGCTTGACTATCTGGTATTGAAATACTTTTCCCACCAACAAAAATTTTGCCTGCGTCAGCTCTATAAAATCCATATAAAATGGACATAAGTGTGGATTTTCCAGCACCATTCTCGCCAATTATTCCATGAATACTTCCTGGCATTACGCGAATAGTTATATCTTTGTTAGCTTGAACTGGTCCAAAAGATTTGGAAATTCCCTTAAGTTCAATAGCTGGATGCACAGTCATTTTTTCTCAACTTAATATAAAAACCGCACCAAATTAGTGCGGTTTTTTAACTTTTATTTCACAATTTTTTAAAATGAAATAGCAGGGCACGTTTCGTCGTCAGTATAATTATGTACTGACATTGATCCGTTAGCTATTGAAGCTGCAGCAGCGTCTACAGCAGCTTTCATTTCAGCTGATACCAGAGAAGCATTGTGTTCGTCTAAGGCATAACCAACGCCACCATTAGAAATCCCCATTTGGACAACTCC
>JGI24820J26691_1000391_pt1 | contig 13059 bp, 12 predicted proteins | sample METZYME_5_50m_FD_26691 | JGI IMG/M metagenome (IMG submission 26691) | reverse complement strand
AAGGAGAGTATAAGGTGATCTGGTTAGTTAGAGTATATTTATTTTTGATGTCTTTCGTTTACGTTTTAATCGGTGGATGGGCAATATTAGATCCTCTTGCAAGCGCACTAGATTTAGGATGGCCAAGTTTTATGGATGCAATTGGTCTTTCAGTTAAATCAGAAATAGGATACTCAGAAATTGCTGGTATATATGGCGGTTTAAATTTATGTATTGGGCTAATGTGTCTGGTTGGCATTTTTAAAGAAAATATTGGTATTTTTTCTGTCAAAGTTATAACCTTTCTTGTTGGATCAATAGCACTTGGTAGAATGTTATTCTCTTTGTTACCAACAACTCCTACTTTTTATAATACTTATTTCATTTTTGAGATTTCAGCTTTTACAATTGGAATATTGCTACTTTATTTTTATAAAAAACTAAATCAAACCACTTAATTTCAATATATAGGCAATATACCCAAAGAGGAATAGCATTCCGATAGCTCGTATCATAAGTATCGATATTTTCTTTGAAGAGTAATTAGTTGCCATTATCACAAAAAGGACAGACAGGCTTATCATTATTAAATAATCTCTTTCTAGTAATATTTGTTCAAGTTTGACGCTAGAAAAAAGACCAACTATTGGAACTACTAAAGTAATATTTAATACATTTGAACCAATCACATTTCCAACAACCATGTCTGTTTTCTTTTTAATTAATGCGCTTATAGTTGCAGCTAATTCAGGCAGGCTTGTGCCTATTGCGATAATTGTTAAACCAATTACTAATTCAGATATATTTAAAAGAAGTGCAATTTTTTCAGCATAAATAACTGCATAATTTGAACCAACAATCAGAGAAATCAAGCCTAAAAGCAAAAATGCTACAACACGAAATGAATTTTCTTTAGACAAAGATACTTCTGAAATCAAATTGTTTGTTGATCTGTTTTTAAAAGTTACATATAAAAAATAAGCAAAAACTATCAGCATTAAAATGCTTTCAATTGGTGTTATCTGTAAATCTATCAATGAATATCCAAGAACTAACGCTGACAATAAAAATGGTAAAAACTGAATGAATGGTGTTTTATGCGGTTTTAAAGCAATACCAATACACGAAACACCAAAAATAAGTGCAATATTTGAGATATTTGAACCCACAACAGCACCCATGGCTAATGCTTCAGTCTCATAAATGATTGATGAAATGCCNACAAATATTTCAGGTGCAGATGTTCCTAATGCAACAACTGTAAGACCAATTGTTAACTCACTGATACCAAGATTTTTTGCAATTATGGACGAATTATCGACAAATTTATCAGCACCCCAAATTAGAACAGATAACGATAGTCCTAATAATAGGAAATTTATTAAAAAATCCATAAATCATTTTACCTTAGTTATTAATTAAATATATTATGTTTGTTTAATTACAATACAATATGTATATCTTTAAATGAGAGGCGTTGATTATGAAAATTGAGAATTTATTTAACATAGAAAATAAAGTTGCTGTTGTTACAGGTGGATCAAGAGGAATAGGAGAAATGATTACTTCTGGTTTTCTTGCTAATGGAGTAAAAGTATATATTTCTGCCAGAAAGGCACCTGCTCTTATAGATAAAGCAAATGAACTCTCAGAGAAATATGGAATAGATTGCATTCCAGTACCGTGTGACCTCAGCAGTATGGAAGGCATAAATGAGTTTGTAGAAATTATTGAAAAAAAAGAAGAGGGCATTGATTTTTTAATTAATAATGCTGGTGCAGCATGGGGCGAACCTCTTGAAAGCTTNTCTGAAAAGGGCTGGGACAAGGTTATGGATTTAAATGTAAAATCAATTTTTTTCCTAACTCAAAAATTTAAAACTCTTCTAACAAAAAATGCTACTGAAGAAGATCCATCAAGAGTTATAAACATTGGTTCCATTGATGGGTTAAATGTTCCTGCCATGGAAACATATCCATATGGTGCATCTAAAGCAGCAGTTCATCATCTTACAAGAGTTTTAGCTGCCAAATTGGTGAAAGAAAATATCTTAGTTAATGCTATCGCTCCAGGTCCTTATCCTAGCAATATGCTGGGTGCAGCAGTTAATCATGATTATTCAGAGATAGCGAAAAGGAATCCCAGAAATAGAGTTGGAACTCCTGAAGATATGGCGGGCCTTGCAATATTCTTATGCTCAAGGGCAGGGGCCTATACTGTTGGTGAAACAATTACTTCTGATGGAGGTATTGTTAAAACCTCAACTCATAATTTAAGTTAAATTATCTTTGCGCGTGTTTGAAAGCTCTAACTATTAAGTCTTTCATCCAAATATGACCACCATCACCTTCGTCATTTTTATGCCATATTAAAAAGTATTCCATTGAAGGAATATCAATGGGTATTTCAGCAAAAGGCATATTATTTCTATTTGCAAAGCTTCTTGTTCCCATTAGAACAAGATCAGTAGATTGAATTATTGTTGGTGCAATTAGGAAGTGTTGGCATCTGAGAGTTACTTCTCTTCTATGACCTAGCTTTTCTAGTTCTGTATCAATTAAATGAAGGCCTCTTCTTCTGTTTGAAACATGCAAGTGTTTTTGATCAAGAATATCATCAACAGTAACATCTTTTATTTTAGACAATTCATGACCCTCTCTATACATAACCACAAAGTCATCTTCAAAAACTTTTTCAGAATTTATCTCATCAGATCTAGGAATAATTGGATCAACTACAAAATCTAAATTGTTTGTAGCAAGCGCATGAACTTGATCACTCCTTTGATAAGCATAACTACCAACTGATATATTTTTTGAGTCCTGATAAATTTCTTTCATTATGAATGGTAAAACCCTTCCTTCAGAAACATCTCCCAACGATAGTTTGAAGTTTCTTTTTGAAGACTTTGGATCAAAAGTATCTGGTTCGTTAACACTTTGCTGAATTAGAGTTAATGCATTTTGCACATCTGAAATCATATTTTCAGTTTTTTGGGTTGGAACCATTCCAGATCCAGTTCTTACGAAGAGATCATCGTTAAACTTCTCTCTTAATCTTGATAAAGCATTACTAACTGCTGGCTGAGTAATACCAACAACTTCAGCTGCTTTGGTTAAGCTTCCCTCAGTGTAGATAGCATTTAAAATTACAAATAAATTTAAATCAAATGAGCTAATTTTCATATTAACGATTCCCCCACCGTTATTTTAAGTATTAACAATTTATCTATAATTTCGTGTAGATTTGTACCTTACATACAGCTATTATAGAAATAAGTAGTTATATACTATTCACAATACTTATAATAGTAACAAAATTTTTGATATAACGGGAGACCTAAGCACATGATGCCTGAATTAAGACCAGAAGCTGTTGATTTACTTGATAGAGTAAAAACCTTTATTAACGATGAAGTAAAACCTAAAGAACATGTTTTTCATGAACAAATTAAAGAAGGCGAAGATAGATGGAATCAATACCCATCTGTTATTGATGAGCTAAAAGATAAAGCAAAATCTTCAGGTTTGTGGAATTTATTTTTGCCCGAAAGTGAATTTGGTGCTGGCTTAACTAACTATGAGTATGCTCATCTTGCAGAGCAGATGGGTAAAAGTCATATAGCTTCAGAAGCAATGAATTGTAGTGCGCCAGATACTGGAAATATGGAAGTTATTGCAAGATATGGTAATGATCAACATCAAGAGGAATGGTTAAAACCTCTTTTAGATGGAGAAATAAGATCAGCATTTGGAATGACAGAACCTGGAACAGCATCAAGTGATGCAACAAATATGCAAGCAACAGCAGTTTTAGATGGAGATGAATACGTTATTAATGGTGAAAAGTGGTGGACGTCAGGTGCCGGTGATCCTAGATGTAAAATCATAATATTTATGTGTGTCACCAACCCCGATAATCCAAAACATCAACGTCATTCTATGATATTGGTTCCTATGGAAACAGAGGGAGTTGAAATAAAAAAAATGATGCATGTTTTTGGTTATGATGATGCTCCTCATGGTCATGCTCATATGAAATTTACAAATGTGAGAGTACCAAAAGAAAATTTATTGCTTGGTGAGGGCAGAGGTTTTGAAATTGCACAAGGAAGACTTGGACCAGGAAGAATCCATCATTGTATGAGAGCAATTGGAGCTGGAGAAGTTGCGCTTGAATTAATGTGTAAAAGAGGCATCGATCCAAACAAAGTTGCATTTGGCAAGAATCTTGCTCAATTAGGTGCAAATTTTGATTATATTGCTGAATCTAGAATTGAATTAAATGCTGCAAGATTTTTGACATTAGACGCCGCTGTTAAAATGGACACAGTTGGTAATAAAGTTGCTGCAAGTGAGATTGCCCAAATAAAAGTTTTTGCTCCAAATGTTGCTCTGAAAATAATTGATAGAGCAATTCAAATTCATGGTGGAGAAGGCGTATCTCAATTAACTCCACTTGCATCAATGTATGCGCATATGAGAACACTTAGACTCGCAGATGGACCAGATGAGGTTCACAGAAGAGCAGTTGCTAGATATGAATTAGGCAAATATATGAGTCAATAGGTGTGCCTAAAAACTTAATTTTTTACGATACAGAGACTACCGGAATTCATAAAGATTTTAGCCAAATAATTCAGTGTGGTTCTATTCTTACTGATGATCTTTTAAACATAAAGGATCAACAAAATATTGGAAGTGCTCCATTGCCATGGGTTATACCTCAACCTAAAGCAATGCTTACCAATAAAAAAATTAATTCTTTCAATTCAAATGTTTCGCATTATCAAATGATGAAAGATATTCAATATCAATGGAAAGAATGGTGTATAGAGATGCCATCAATATTTATAACATACAATGGCCATGCATTTGATGAAGAGTTAATCAGAAGACAGTTCTGGTGTAACTTACTTGAACCTTATATAACTAATACCAATCAAAATGGAAGACTTGATCTAATGCTCATGATTCACAACATTGCACCATTTTTTTCACAAGAAATATCTATTCCTTTATTTGAGNAAGGACCAGCTTTGAGTATTAAACTTGAGCATCTAGCCNATGAACATGGNATCGATGTTAGTGACGCTCATGATGCAATCTCGGATTGCAAGTTTATGATCGGCTTGTGCCAAGTAATTAAANAACAAATNCCAGAAGTATTTGAATCTTTTTTGAATATATCCACNAAGGAGGGTATTAAAAATCTTCTTTATTCTGANGATTTTCTTGCTTTAGGTGAAGTATACAGGCGTCATCCATTTAAATATCCTGTTGTTATTTGTGGAGCAGATANCTCAAGGCCAAATGAAATTTGCTTCTTTGATTTGAGCTTTGATCCCGATGANATTCTTGANCTAGATTTTTCAGAAATTAATAAAATGATTCAATCTGGAAAAAGAGATTTACCTCTTAAAAAGTATAAGATTAATAAGACAATTCCTATTTGCTCCAGCAAACTTCTTAAAAAAAATGATCATTTTGACATTACTCATGAGGAACTCCAGAGACGTGCAAACGTTGTAAAATCTAATGAAGACTTCTTTGCGAAAGTCTCGCAAGCTATGGAAGATAGGATCATGAATTATCCTGAACCGAGTTATGTTGAGGGTACTATATACTCAGGTGGATTCCCGTCCTATCGAGATCAAGATTTGATGAAGGAATTTCATCTTTCTGATGATCCTCAGCAAAGAATTAAAATTTCAAGAAATTTTGAAGATGAAAGATTTCGTATTTTAGCTGAAAGAATTATTTGTAATGAATATCAAACAGACATCCCTAACGATATCAAAGGGAGATATGATGAGCTTGTAAATGAGCGCGTGCAAACAGAAGGTAAATGGGGCTCGGTTGAAAAGGCGCTTCAAGATATTGAAAAACTTTTAGATGAAAGGGAAGACAAAGAAGATCTTGAAATTCTTATGGCAACAAAAGAAAAACTTTTATCAATGCAGAAGTAATAATGAAAAAATTTAATAGTTATTTTTGTTTTTTTATTTTTATGACCTTTGTAAACTCGTCTTTTCTAAAGGCAGATTTTTTAATAGATGATTTTGATTTAGATGATGTTCTTAAAAGTGGCAGGAACTTAATGAAACTTGATTACGGATTACATTACCTTGAAACAGAACAAAATTCGCAAAATACATTATTTGTTGGCGTTCATGGAGGTGATAGTGAGGGGTATGAATGGATATATCCTCTTATCACCTTAGATTCATCGAATACTTTATCCTCTTTTTATAGATATAACGATGACTTTTGCCCAAATAGAGCGTACTTAAAACTAGCTAGTGAAATTTCTTATATTTTAGATTCAAAAAAAAATATTACTAATGTGATATTGATGGGCCATAGCTATGGAGGCATGATAGTTGCAATGTTTTCAGATAGATGGGTTAATGAAGTCCCTCTGACAATTCATACTGTAGCAGGACCGCTGTCAGGACCAATCTCGACTTCTTTTAAATCAAGTCTTTTCAGAAGTATATGCGAGTATTCTCCACCGAAGCTTATGAGAGATAATGTGAGTTTTTTTCAATGGAGAACTATAAAAGAATTAGATGGGGCTTTTAACAGCTTAGATTATGATCCTCAAATCATTGATCTTAAGGGAAGCACAATAATAAGATTGCCTGAAACTTACAATGGAAGAAGACTTGGTCACAACTGGTCGTTAAGCTGGGTTGCAGAAGAAATCACAAATTAAATATTTGGTGGGCGAGGAGAGATTCGAACTCCCGACTTCCTGCGTGTCGAGCAGACACTCTAACCAACTGAGTTACTCGCCCTAAGGTTCGTAATTTTACACAATAAATGCAGTTAGTCCTTATTTTAATTAAATAACTTTTATCCTATAACTCAGCAAGATAGTCATCTAAACGAGTTTGATTCATTACAAATGAAGATTTCACCATTTGCGCTTTGGTCTTTACGGTATCTAAATTTGAAGAATCATCTCCAACTTGTATCACTCCAACCATTGCCATCATTGAGTGAGGAGTACATTGGTATGCATAAACACCTGGCTCGGTAAGTGTAACTGTAATATCTCTGCTTAGTTGACCATTCCATGGGACTGCGTTAGCAGGAATCATTCCTGGTAAAGAAGCAGAATTGTGTGCAGCATCAGTCGACTCAAACGTAACTGAGTCACCAACTGCCACTTTAAGAACTGCAGGTTCAAAAATCATAACACCGCCTGTTCCTTGGTTGAGCATTTTTACGACGTGATTTGCGCTAGCAAGGTCAAATTGAACTAGCAGCAATGGAAGCATAAGTAGATATTTGTTCATTATAAATCTCCGTTTAGCTACTATTTTAATTATTTATAATTAAATATCAATAATATTTATAATATTAAATATTTCCTGTTGGAATATCATTAAATTAAAGATATATTAAACACATATTCACCTCATATAAGGAATCACAAATGCATATTTTCAGAATAAATTTTTTATTAATAATATTATTGTCTTCATCAGATATGTTAGCTTCATATTTTCCAGCTAACTCATGGGAAATTTCTTCACCTGAACAACAACAAGTGCGTTCAGATAATGTAAATGCATTAATAAATTTAGCTTTCCTAGATGATTCTACTCAAGCAGTTGTAGTTGTTAAAAATGGCAAAATTATTTCAGAAAAATACGCAGAGGGATATGATAAAAACTCTCATGGAACCTCATGGTCAATGGCTAAAAGTTATTATGCTGCTTTGATTGGTATATCAATTGATAAAGGTGAAATAAGCAGCTTGGATGACAAAGTTGGTAAATATTTAGATTATTTTAATGATGAGAGATCTGAAATAACAATAAGAGATCTTTTAGATATGTCGAGTGGACTTGATTTTCCAAAAGATGAACATGAGACAATGTTTTTTCAAGAGGATCACTTAAAGTATGCAATGAATGTTGGTGTTGAAAAATCTGCAGGTCTAAAATTTGAGTATAACAACGTTAATTCAATGTTGCTTGGAGATATTTTAATTGCTGCAACAGGAAAAAAAGCCGACACACTTCTGAAAGAGAGAATTTTAGATCATATTGGCGTCAAAGATTACAAGTTATGGAAAGATGAAAATGGAAATGTTCTTACATATTGTTGTGTCGATATGTCAGCTAGAGACTACTCAAAAATTGGATTGTTATTTTCNAGAAATGGAAACTGGGATGGNAAACAATTAATATCAAAAAAATATGTTGATGAAACATTTCAAGTAGTCTGGGACATTACACCAGAAAGATTCACAGAATTAAAAAGAGGTTATTCGTTGCACTGGTGGGTTTCTGCATACGAAGAAGATTTTAAAATATTTAATACTAGTGGAAAATTTGGTCAATTCACATTTGTTGATAGAGAAAATGACATAGTTGTTACAAAAATTACAAAATATAGTCAGCAAGACTCTGGTGACATTCAAAAATGGGGGATTATGAAGTATCTAAGATGGGCTGGTGTTGAAAATGCAATCAAATTAGGCAGAATCTTAATTGAAAATGGAGCTGTTGAATCAGGTTCTGATGTAATTACACCATTTACTGATGAAGAAGGTGAATCAAAAGAGTTTAATGTGCGATATGGAGATTTTATTAGTGCAATAGAAAACTTGAGTTGTAATTGTTATCCGCTCGAGAGATTCAATTAAGAACTATTAATCTTTTTNAGAAAAGCATTNTTGTCTTTTGCCCATTCTTCAAANTAGTAACCATCATTACCTTGTTTATTTAAGTATCTTATAAAGTATCTTCCATTCTCATCTTGGTAGCCTTCATGGAATGGTTTTCCGGTTTCCTGATTTAGTCTTTTGTATCTATCATCCATTATTTAAGTCCATACAAAGAGAATCATAGGTATAGATGCTAAAATAATTAGCACATCCATAGGTAATCCCATTCGCCAATAATCAGTAAATTTGTAATTACCCGGACCCATAACAACTGTATTACATTGATGTCCTATAGGAGTTAAAAATGCACAGCTTGCGCCAACTGCAACCACCATCAAAAATGGCTCAATTGCATATCCAAGCTCAACAGCTATGCCAGTAGATATTGGAGCCATTATGACTGCGGTTGCTGCATTATTAATTATGTCTGTAGTAGCCATAGTCACTATCAAGATAATTAAAAGTATCCAAAACAAACTAAGATCTGAGGCATATGCTGAGATTGAAGTCGCAATTAAGCTACTAACACCAGTAGTTTGAAGGGCAGTACCTATTGGTATCATTGCAGCTAGCATAACTATAATAGGCCAATCAATTTTTCTATAAAAATTACTATCAATTATTTTTATTCTCACAAAAGCTAGTACACAAAATAAAAATGCAGGAGCAGCGCTTAAATAGTTAAATGAAACTAAGAAAATTGAAAGCATGAAAAAGACTAATCCTTTCAATAATCTACTTCTGCTTGGAATTGTTTGGAGCTCTCTTTGCCTCAGAGGCATCAAACCCAAGTGCTTTATTTTATTTGATACATCCTCTTCAGCTAAATCCCTCACACCTAAAAGCAAAACATCACCAGCTCTAAATGTTTCTCTTGTTAATCTAGTTCTATATTTTGATCCTTTTCTCCAAAGACCTAATAGATTTAGTTCCTCAAAAGCTAGTTTTAAGAAAAATTCATATTTTCTTCCTATAAGTCTTGAGCCAGGCGTAATCATTACTTCAATTTCTTCAAGATCATCTTCGTCGAAGGAGTGAAGCTCTTTTGGAATTGAAAAATCAAAAATATCAAGGATATTACCAATATCATCAGGAGGAGTTTTGATAACTAAGATTTGTCCTGCCTTGATTCTCATATTATTTTGAACTTTTTTTACAGAACCGCTTTCAGAAACTATTCCTAAAATCTCAGTGTCTTCACCAGCTTGCTTTTTAAATGCATATAATGTCATCCCAATTGATGAGCTCTCCTCATTTACAAGAACTTCAAATAAGTATCCTTTTAGATTAATTAAATTTTCATTTGAAGGTATTTCTTTTCTTAAGAAAATTAGTTTGTTTCCAATAAATGCTATAAATAAAATACAAATAACAGTTATAACAACACCAACATATGAGAAATCAAAAAAATTAAATCCAGAACTAGAAATTGATGCTTTATATTCGGAAATAATAATATTTGGTGGAGTACCAATTGCGGTATTCATTCCGCCTAAAATACATGCAAAAGCTAAAGGCATTAAGTACTTAGAAGGATGCCATTCCATTTTTTGACATATATTTAACGTAATAGGCAACAAAATGGCTAATGCACCAATATTATTTATGAAGGAAGATAATACCGCTGCAATTAGCAGCAACGAAATCATAAATTGCATTTCTGTAAATTCTCTTCCACCAATCAACTTTCCAACTAGACCTGCTATGCCCGAATTACTCAAACCTTGGCTGATTATCAAAACAAGCGCCACTGTCATTACTGCTGGGTGAGCAAATCCTAAGAATGCTTCATTCGCAGGAATGATTTCTAGAACAACTAAAACAAATAAAGCGCCAACAGCTAATGCGTCATACCTGACTTTACCCCATATAAATAAACCAAGAAGGGCTAGAAGTGTGAGAGATAATATATATTGATCGCTCATAAAGCACCAATTATTTTGGCATTGATTCTACATATAATGAGGTAGATGGATATGCAAACTCTGAACCATTTTCTTTGACTATTTTCATTATATTAAACACAAGATTTTCTTTAACTTTATTAAATGCAGCAAATCCCATAGGGTCAGCATATGCCACTATCATTACATCAATAGAACTCCCTCCGAGTTCAACTACTCTTACTACAGGATCTAAATCATCGTCAGTGACAAAATCATTGGATTTAATAATATAGTCTTTGATTTGATTTCTTATTGATTCAAGTTGTTCAACAGTAGTTGAATAAACAAGATTAATTTTCCAATTAATTCTCCTATTAATCATTTCTCCATGATTTATGACTTTTACATCAGAAAGATCTTTGTTAGGGATTACCATAGGAGCAGTATCAAATGTTCTAATAACTGTTGATCTAAAACCAATACTTTCTACAATTCCGTGTAATTGACCACTGACCTCAATTCTATCTCCAGGTTGAAATCTATGCTCTCCGATAATAAGTATTCCAGATATTAAATTTTTAAAGAAATCTTGTGCTCCCAAAGCAACTGCGACTGAGAAAAGACCAAGTCCTGCTACAAGCGGCCCAATTTGGATACCAAAAATATCTAGAATAATAGCTACACCAACTACCCACACAATAAATTTTGAAGCTCTCTCTAGCCACATTTGCATTGAAGCAGTTAGCCATGAGCTTGTTGATAATGCCTCAAAAATTGGTTTTACCGCATTAGCAAGTGCACTAAAAATTGTGAAAATAACAAATGCTTTAACAATATTTGTTGCAATATCTCCAATTAATCCTGATAAAGGTAGAATCAATGTGCAGATATAAAGAGCTATTGTTACAGGAACTAAACCAATAGGCCTCCTTAAAGCATTTAGAATTTCATCATCAATTTTTGATTCTGTACTGTCAGCTAACTTTCCTAGAGCATTTAAGATTACAGATATGATAAAACCCCTAAATAAAAAGGCTGCTAAAATTACCAGCAAAGAAGAAATAATTGAACCAAGGTCAATTCCTAGAAATCCTGTTGACCATACTTCAGATAATAAATTCAAAAAATCTTGCATAATAAAATCCCTGTTTAAGTTATTTTAAGGTTATTTCGAGTATTAAATCAAAAAGAATAGGCTATTTAGCAAACTTATCTTTTATAAAATAAGGTAAATAAATTAAATAAAATACCGCAATTGCCAATGGCGTTGTTACCAGAGGTGAATGGAGGATCTGGAAAAACGTCCATCAAAGAAGCTCCTTCCGGTTTAGCTATTAAGTACCAAAAATTAGCAGGCTCGCCAAGAATTAAATTTATTACATATACTATTGGTAATAGTACTAGTGCTGTAATTAAAGAGACCGTGACAATGTCTTTAGCATATGGCCTATTTCCAAGAGTAACAGTTGCATACATTATCCCAACTATTATCATGCCATGACCAATCATAAAAAATATGTAATCTAAGTCATGATGACTGATATCAGGTGTCAAAATAGCCATTGTAGCTCCACCAAGACCCCAGAAGAAAGCACATGTATATAGTAAGCGTGGGCCTCCAAGTAAAAACCAAACTAAAAAAATTTCAGATAAATCGCACATATGAAGTGGAATTGTCTCTCTCCAATCGTAAGGTTCAGCCAGTAAATATAAGTCTTTATATGGTGAAATTATTACATGAGCGGCGATAATTCCAGCAACGATCTTTCTCATTAGAGAAATTTGTTCATCAGATTTATTTTTATAAAATTTAGGCAAGAAAATTGAAACAAGAACAATTGATAAAATTGTTAAGAGATGAACTGTCCCAAAAATCTCAAAGGGCGAACCAAACATAAAACTTACCTATTAATTTATGAATTGTGATTATATTATTATTTAAGAATTGTTGAAACTATCCAATAAAATCTGTTCAGTCAAAATTGCAGGTAATATCTTGGGTTCTTTCATTCCAGGTTTCCAAAAAATATATAATGGAACACCATTTCTGTTGTATGACTCAAGAGTTTTAAGGATATCGTCATTTTTGTTTGTCCAATCAGCAACAATATATTCAATATTATTTTCATATATATATTCTTTTATGTTGGGTCTAGATAATGCAATTTTGTCATTTGTTTGACACGTAATACACCAGGCGGCAGTGAAATTTATCAAGTAAGCCTGATTTTTATTCTGATATTCATTCTCTATATTCTCATTCCATTCAACATAATTAAAACTTTCAAGCTTCAAGGCGTTTGGACTTTGAAGTTCTTTTGATGAAATATCTTTAAATTGGAAGAAAATTATAAAGATCGCAACAATAAAAATTACCATGCTGTAATTTGGCTTATTAATTTTTGAAGCAATCCAAATTAGTAATGAAATTAGTAAAATTGTTATTAATAAAAATATTACCTCGTTCGAAGATGTTTGGAAGCTAAATACCCATATAAGCCAAATTGATGTA
>JGI24820J26691_1000388_pt1 | contig 13099 bp, 15 predicted proteins | sample METZYME_5_50m_FD_26691 | JGI IMG/M metagenome (IMG submission 26691) | reverse complement strand
GCCAAGATCACAGCAGACTGCTACTACAACATGGAGATATGATGACTGGAGAGTCTCATTATTCATGGATAGAACTGGTCATACTGAACAGTATTATGGCGAAAAAGGGGATCCATTCATCACTGCTAACCTATCTGTAGGTTATAACTACTCTGCGGACTTATCTTTAAGAGCTACAATAGCTAATATTGAAGATAAAATGCCTGAGAAAGACAGTGCATATGGGTGGCCTTACTTCAACAGAAGCTACTACAGTATTTTTGGTAGAGCTTTTTATGTAAGCGCATCTTATAGATTCTAAAAAAATATATATTAAATAGACTAAAAACTATATAATATCGGGGCCTTCAAGTAGGGCCCCATTTTTTTAACTTATGAAAAATAATATTTTAATTCTTACCACAATATTCTTTGGAATATTTACTTTCGCACAGGAAGAACCTGAAACGATTGTCCCTGAAAACCCTGAAGAACTCGTAAGTGATTCAATAGATATTCAATCTGGAACAATTAAAAATCTACAGCAAGCTCAAGAGAGAATTGATAAATTAGATACTGAATCGAAGCGTCTTACAAACGAATACAAAGATACTATTGTTGAGTATGAGATTCTAAATAAATATGACAATCAGCTTGAGAGAATTACTATTAGTCAGGCTGAAGAAATTGCGAATATTACAAAACAAATTGAAGATTTAGATGAAACAAATAAATATGTTTTACCTCTTTTAGAGAGAATGGTCATNACTCTAAGAGATCTAATTGAGATAGATGTGCCTTTTTTAATGGATGAAAGAATGGCAAGACTTGAAGAGTTAGAAGATATTTTATTTAAAGCCAATTTCTCAACTGCTGAAAAATTTAGAAAGATATATGAAGCCTATCAAATAGAAAATGAGTACGGAAGGACGATTGAAGCTTATTCTGGCTCAATAGATGTTGATGGTGTNAATTTGGCAGCACAATTTTTTAGACTAGGTAGATTAAATCTTTATTACATGACACCGGATGGTGGCGAAACAGGTTATTGGGATAAAAATCAAAAATCTTGGGTNCATTTAGGCGGTAAATATTCTGATGAAATTGATGCTGCTCTAAAAATTGCCTATAAACAAGCACCACCAGATTTCATTAATCTTCCAGTTCAAGGAGTAGAAAAATGAATAAAATTTATCTACTAACTTTTTTAATTTTTACTAGTTTTTTTATCAATGCTCAAGACGCCCAAGATACTCAAGAAGAGGTTGACCCAAATATTGAAAGAGTAGAGAAGATTCAAGATCTTATAAATAGAGTGGAAGAAAATAGAGAGGAACTTTCTAAAATTGATGCTCAAAGAATTGATAACTTTATAAAAAAAGTTGCTGACAGAAGATTTCTTTTATCAAAAGCTCAGAAACAATTATCTGATGAAGAAGCAAGAAATAAAAGATTAGAAGATCTCTTTGAATCAAATGAACTTAAACTAGCCGAACTTGAAACTGAGCTTAATATTAAGCTTGGCGTTTTAGGAGAGTTATTTGGTGTAGCTAGACAAATGGCAGGTGAACTTCAAGCTGATTCAGAATCTGCATATAATTTTTCTGAACATCCAAATAGAACAGATGCATTAAATGAAATTGGAAAAATTAAAGTTCATAATCTCAAAAACCTTGAAGATTTGTGGGTATTACATTTGAATGAAATAAATTCATCTGGTGAGATTAAAGAAATCAAGGCAAATGTTATCAATTCTGATGGAGATATTGAAGAAGACTCATTGGTTAGATATGGACCATTTAATATGGTTAAAAATAGATCTTTTGTAAAAACAGATATTGCAAATAATGCTTATTCAGTACTTCAAAAACAACCAGACAGATCACTAAGAAGACAATTCCGATCCCATTATCGTTCAGATGATTACGCAGTGGCACCTATAGACCCAACTCGTGGATTTCTTTTATCACTTTATCTAGATAAACCATCTACCTTTGAAAGAATTGCTCAAGGTAAATTGATAGGATTTATTATTGTATTGATTGGGTTATCAGGGTTAATTTTTGCAGCATATAGGTATTACACCCTGTATGTTTATTCAAAAACTATAAGTTCAAATGAAAATTCAGATGTTTTCAATAAAATTCAGTCCATTTCTGATAACGCAAAAGATGTTGATACATTTGAGCGAGAATGTGATGAAGTTTTATTAACTGTAAATGGAAATTTAAGTTGGGGTGTAAACTGGATAAAGTTTCTTGCTGCGGTAGCTCCATTACTTGGATTGCTAGGAACAGTTATTGGTATGATTGAAACATTCCAAGCTATTACCGTATTTGGTACTGGTGATCCAAAACAGATGGCAGGCGGAATTTCACAAGCTCTTGTAACCACAATGCTTGGATTAATTTTTGCAGCACCTTTGCTAGCAATGTATACATTATTATCTGAAAAAGTATCTGAAATTCTTCAAGAAATAGAAGAGTTTGTTGCTGTCACTATCGTTAAAAAGGTTAAGTAATGTTGGGACTAGCTGAACTATTTGATAGGGGCGGTCCAGTACTTTATATTTTATTTATTGTTACACTTTTTATTTGGTTTATTATTTTTTCAAAATATCTAAGCACTTCTTACAATAATAAAAATTGGATAAAGAATAATTTTGATACATTTTCAAACGGCGTAGATATTAACCAATCAAATATTCATTTATTTGAAGAGTCTTTTTTGATTCATATAAAAAGAGTATCTACACAGAAATTAAAAATGTTAGACGGTTTGATAGGGTTATGCCCAATGCTTGGTCTTCTTGGAACAGTTTATGGAATGATTGAGGTTTTTGAAGTACTTGCAGTTTTAGGTACAGGAAATCCGAGAGCTATGTCAACGGGAGTTGCTAAAGCAACGATTCCAACAATGGCAGGAATGACGATTGCTCTAAGCGGATTATTTTTTAAATTTGATCTAGCTAATAGAGTAGAAAGGTATCAAGAAGAGGCAAGAGATTTTCTTAAGAAAACTATTACAGTATGAAAAGATATAACAAAAGAAGATTAGCTCAAGAAGAAGCTGCATTAGATTTAACACCAATGATGGATATTGTTTTCATTATGCTTATTTTCTTTATTGTTACTACTTCTTTTGTAAAAGAGACTGGAGTTGATGTTAATAGACCTAATGCAGAAACTGCAGAAAGAGATGAAAAAGGCAATATATTGGTTGCAATAACTGAAAATGATGAAATTTGGATCGACAAACGTAGAGTTGATTTGAAAGCTGTAAGAGCCAATATAGAAAGACTTAAGATTGAGTATCCGGAAGGATCAGTAATTATTCAAGCCGATCAGAGATCAAGATCTGGATTATTAGTAGAGGCAATGGACCAGATTAGATTAGCTGGCGTTACTAATATATCTATAGCGGCAAAAAATGATAATTAAAAAATACGAAAAGTTTTATCCTCATTTTCTAGCTTTTGTTGCGGCTTTTTGCATTTTTTTATTAATGCAATATCTAATATCAACTGATGTATTCAATAAAAAAAATGACGAAGACATAAGCTATCTAGAGTTTATTAGAATTAATACAGATGATTCTCTATTAGAAAGAGATCGAAAAATTCCTGATAGGCCCAAGCCTGAAAAAAGACCACCACCTCCGCCTGATATTGATCTTCAACAAGATACCAAATTAATTAGGCCAAATTTAGATATCGAACTACCAAATTTTTCAGTTCCAGTTGATTTTAGCGGCGCATTTCTGGGTAATATGAATGATTTACAAGGAACTTCTTCCGCGCTAATACCAATGGTTAGAGTACAACCACAATGCCCAATTCAGGCCATTCAGGGCGGTATTGACGGTGCAGTTAGAGTTTATTTAGTAGTTGGACCCAATGGTAGGGTAAAATTAGCAAGAATAGTTAGAGCAACTAATGGAACACTTTTTAATAAAGAGGCAACGAAAGCTATAAGAAGATGGCAATTCAAGCCTAAAGTAATTAACGGTATACCTGTGGAACAAGCTGGAGAAGTAGAAATTGACTTTATTTGCAATGCGTAATTTATTTTTTATTTTAATATTTTCATTATCACTATCTGTTTCATCTGAAGAGACTATCAGCAGATGGATGGCAGATTATTTTAAAAGAATCCATGATCATATTGGCAATGAAAACTATGAAAAAGCTCAAAACGAGCTTGAAATGGGTGATAAAAATTATTTTAGAGGCGGCAGAACATATGAAGCAGCATTGCTGTACCAATTATATGGACAGTTCTATGCGGTACAAAGTCAATATACTAATGCCATACCATGGTTTGAAAAAGCACTAGCTACAGGAAAAATGCCAAGAATTGGTCAACAAGAAGTAAGATTCCAGTTGGCTCAAACTTATTTCATGATAGGAAATTACGAAAATGTTATTCCGCTTTTAGAGGAATTTATTGCTGTTGGTGAAAAATACAAGTATCCAGTTTCAGCAAGAGTAAATCTTTTAATGTCATATTCACACGGAAGATTAGATCAATATGAACCNTCTTATTACCATATACAAATTGCAAATAAAAAAGCAGATAAACCACAGATTGATTGGATTGAATATGCTTTCAGTTTAGCTATGAAGCTTGAAAATCTTGAGGATGCAGAAGATCTTGGTACAAGGTTACTGTATTTAGAACCAAATAAGAAAAAATATTGGAATCAGGTTAGTGCTTTATATTTTGCAAAAGAATTTGAATTAGATTCATTGGCTGCGCTTGAATTAGGCTATGAAAATAATACATTAGATAAAGAGGCAGATTACTTACTGCTTGCAAAATATTATTTATATCAAAAATCTCCTCTTAAAAGCATCATGGTTATTAATGATGGAATCAAGAAAAAAACAATCAAAGAAAATGAAGAAAACTTAAAACTTTTATCTAGTTCATATTTTTATTCTAGGGATCTAGAAAATGGAATCAAAATTCTTGTAAAAGCTGAAAAAATTTCTGATGATCCAGATTTATCTTTTAGGTTAGGTACTTATGCATTTGATAATGAGCAATATAAATTAGCTATTTCTTCTTTCAATATTGCCAAGAAAAGAGGTTGGGATGATATACCTGGCAGAATTGAGTTGATAAAAGGTATATCTTATTTTGAATTGGAAGAAATTGACAAAGCCAAGGAAAATCTTATTTTAGCCACAAGCTTTGACGATACAAAAGATACAGCAGAGGGATGGCTATCCTANATAAAACAATTTGAGCTTTAATTATCTGAATTTTAAATAATTTAATTTGTCTAATAAACATGGTCATTAAAACAGAAGCATTAACAAAGCACTATCAAGTTGGAAGTGAGAAGGTTGAAGCTTTAAAAGGTATAACTTTATCTGTTGAAAGAGGCGAGTTTATTTCAATAATGGGACCATCTGGATCTGGAAAAACAACTTTGATGAATATTATAGGGTGTCTAGATACACCAACGGATGGAACATATTTTTTGAACAATAAATCTGTTAGCGAGCTCACTGATGATGAGCTAGCACACATTAGAAATGACGAAATTGGTTTTGTATTTCAATCATTTCATTTATTAGCCAGAAACTCTGCATTAGAAAATGTTATGTTGCCTTTAAAGTATGCTGGTGAAAATAAAAAGACTGCCATTACAAGATCAAATGAGGCACTAGATAAAGTTGGGTTATCAGATAGATCAAGTCACTCGCCTTCAGAATTGTCAGGCGGTCAACAGCAAAGGGTAGCTATAGCAAGGGCTTTAGTAAATAAGCCAAGCATCTTATTTGCAGATGAGCCAACAGGCAATCTTGACTCAAAAACAGGTGAAGATGTTATGAATCTATTTAAGGAATTGAATGACAATGGCCAAACTATAATACTCATTACACATGAGGACAGTATTGCACAACAGTCTAATAGGATTATAACTATTATGGATGGTCTGATAAAATCTGATATAAGGGAATGACATGAAAAAATTTATATATGCTAGTACAGTAATTTTATTCTTGTATAGTTGTGGTGGCTCATCTGATTCAAAAGAAACTCAATTTTATAAGAAAGAAGAAACAGCAGCACAAACGTTAGAAGTATCTATTGAAGCTTCAGGTGTGATTGAGGCAATATCATCTGTTGAAATTAAATCTAAAGCTTCAGGCGAGGTTTTATTCTTAGGTGCTGAAGTTGGTGATTTTGTTGACAGAGGATTCACTCTTGCTCAAATTGATCAAAGAACAGCTAATAATATAGTTGATCAGGCACAATCAGACTTAGAGGCTGCAAAAGTAAGATTAACTAACGCTGAGGCACAATATGAAAGGGGTCTTGAATTACATACTAATTCAAGCATTTCAGATAAAGATTTTGAAGATATCAAAGAAAATTATGCTCAAGCTAAGTCTACCCTAGTTAGAACTGAAGTTTCATTTGAAAATGCAAAAATTTCTTTAGATGATACTCTTGTGAAATCTCCAATAAGTGGCACAGTAATATCAAGACCTGTTGAAGTAGGTCAGGTTATATCATCTCCTACATCTGCTTTTGGTGAGGGAAGTATCATAATGACAATGGCAGATTTATCTAAAGTTCGTGTGAGAGCTTTGGTTGATGAAATTGATGTAGGTAAAGTTAAAATTGGACAAAAGGTCTCTATTAAAGTTGCTGCATATCGTGATAAAGAGTTTATAGGTACTGTATCTAAAATAGAACCAAAGGCATACATTCAACAAAATGTAACCACATTTCCTGTTTTAATTGATATCAACAATGAAGATAATCTTTTATTAATTGGGATGAACACCGATGTTGTTATTGAAATATTAAATAAAGATGTTGCATTAAGTGTTCCAACAATGTCATTGAGAACACGTAAAGATATATATACTGCAACAGCTGTCTTAGATATAGATAAAGAAAGTATTGATAATTTTCTTCAAGAAAAAATGTCTGGAGAAAATTTTAACAGATTTATAGTCATTAAAGACTCACGAAAAGGTCCTATTCTTTCATGGGTAAAGGTGGGTGTATCAGACTTATATAATGTAGAAATAGTTCAAGGTCTTAACAAGGGTGACGTTGTTTACATATTACCAAGTAAAAGTCTTTTCGATTATCAAGAACGTTTTAAAGAAAGAGTCAGTGGCAGCTTTAGTTTTGGATAATGTTAGTTGAAGAGTCTATAAGATCTGCCATATCTTCCATAAAAACTAATGGAGTAAGATCTTTTTTAACAGCTTTGGCAATAATAATTGGGACTGCTGCCGTAATTTCAGTCATTGGAATAGGTTCTTCAGCAGAGAAGGCTTTAGAAGCCAGTATTGATGATCTAGGTCCAAGAACTCTTTCAATTTTTCCAAGTCAAAGAAAAAGAGGAGGAATCGCATCGGGTTTTAATCCACTTGTTATAAAAGATGCTGAGGCATTAGCAAAAAATAAAGAACATAATTGGCTAATTGCGCCTGCAATGTCAGGTAATAGGCAGATAAAATATAAAAACTCAAATATGAATGGTGAAATTAACGGATATTTGCCAGTTAATTTTGAAGTTAGGGGTTTCGATATAGGTAGCGGAAGATTATTTAGTGAAAAAGAAAACCTTGGGCGCAAAAGAGTTATTGTTTTAGGTTCCAAAGTTCCTGGCGAACTTAAGACATCAGCAAGGGAGATATTAAATAAAGATATTTTAATTGCCGGCACTTCATATACAGTTATTGGTATATTAAAAGAGGAAGGTTCGACTGGTTGGCAAAATCCAGATGATGACTTATACGTTCCACTGCTAACTGCAGCTCAGAGAATATTTGGTACGGACCGATTAGGATGGATTAATGTTGGAATTTCTAATGATACTAATGTTGATTATGTAATGATGACAATTGAACAAATTCTGCGTCAAAAGCATGATATTGGTCCAGGAGGGGAAAATGACTTCCGTATTAATGATTGGAGCCAGTTTTCAGATCTTAGAAGACAAGCAACAGGTATCTTTACTGCGCTGATAGCAGGAATAGCCGGAATTAGTTTAATAGTTGGTGGAATTGGTGTAATGAACATCATGCTAGTCTCAGTAACAGAGCGAACTAGAGAAATTGGTCTTAGAAAAGCATTGGGAGCAACTCAAAAATCAATAATGATGCAGTTCATAATTGAAGCAGTACTTTTATGTATTCTTGGCGGTTTGTTAGGTATCTTTATTGGAGTCTCTTTGTTGTATTTATTTACTTCGTTAAATGATTGGATTTTTTATATGCCATTAAGTGCAGTTTTCGGTTCAATAACATTTTGTGCTTTAGTGGGGTTATTCTTTGGAATATGGCCAGCTAAAAGAGCAGCAAAGCTAGACCCAGCTGTTTCTTTGCGATATGAGTAATTTAAAAGTCATTCAATTATTACCAGAACTTAATATAGGTGGCGTTGAAAGAGGAACAAAAGATTTTTCAAAGTTTTTAGTTGAAAATGGACATGAATCTATCGTTATTTCAAATGGAGGCATCTTTGAAAAAGATATTGTCGCTCATGGTGCTAAACATATCACTNTGCCTATACATAAGAAAAGTTTATTTTCATATTTTTTATCAAATAAGCTAAAAACCATATACGAAAAAGAGAGACCTGATATTGTTCATGTAAGGTCAAGAATGCCTGCATGGATAAATTATTTTGCATTTAAAAAGTTAACAAAAAAACCTGTATTGATATCAACTTTTCACGGTTTATATAGCACACCTATTTATAGCCAAGTTATGTCAAAAGTAGATCATATGATTGCTATATCTAATACTGTTAAAAAATATATTCTTGATACATATAACGTTTCTGAAAATAAGATTACAACAATTCCAAGAGGCTGTGAGGAAGATGTCTTTAATCAAGATGATTTAACAACTAAATGGATAGATCAATGGCATAAAGAATATCCTCAAACAAAAGATAAAATTATTTTAACTCTGCCTACTAGAATTTCGGCTTGGAAAGGCGTTGATAGTTTTATTGAATTAATTTCTATGTTAAGAGATGACAGATTTCATGGCCTTGTAGTTGGTCCAACAGCTGAATCAAAACAAAGATATCTGAATAGTTTAAAAAATAAAGTGTCAGATCTAAGGATATCAAATAAGATAACTTTTACAGGCTCTAGAAGCGATATTGTTAATATATATAAATTATCAGATGTCGTATTTAATCTATCAATTAAGCCTGAGCCATTTGGTAGAACAACTATTGAAGCTATTAGCTGTGGCTCTAAAGTCATTGGATGGAATCATGGTGGCACCAAAGAAATACTTGAAGATCTTTATCCGTCTGGTTTGGTTCCTTTAAATGATATAAATAAACTAAAAGATACGGTTATAGAGGTATCAAAAGCTGAGTATCCATTCCCAAGTAGAAATACTTTTACATCAAAAAAAATGACTGAAGATACTCTAAAATTGTATTATCAGCTTTGTAATATATCTTTATAAACATCTAAAGTCTGTCGCGCTTTTTCTTCTACAGAGAATTCATCCTTTACATATTCAAAAATCGCATCTTGGTTTAACAAATCAATATCGTCAACATAATCTTCAAGTAATTTGGTTAATGAAGCCACATTATTTTTTTCTGCTAAAAATTCATTTGGAAAAATTTGTTTCATATGCCCAACATTTGTAGAGAGAACAGGTATCTTTAAAAATAAAGCCTCAAGAGCTACTCTAGGACCACCTTCATTGATTGATGAAATAATCAAAACTGAAGCTTTACTGTAATAATTATTAAGTTCATCAGATTTAATCTCATCAACTATTTTAATTTTATTGTTAAGATCGTATTCCTCGATTAATTTTGAAAGACTTTCTTTTTCTTGCCCTGATCCAATAATTACTAAATTGGATTTAATGTTTTTCCATGAAGAAATTAAGAGATCGAAACCTTTTACTTTCTCTAATCTCCCAACAGCTAATGCAAACTCTTTTTTACTAGATTCAATTTTTTTAAGATTTGGTTGCCACCAATTAGTAATTACCTTTTTCTTAGCATTTATATGAGAAATTGCATTTTCACTAACACCAATTACAAAATCAGCAGATTCATAGACTTTAATATCTTTTTTTATGCCATGAACAGTAGCTATGTGTTTATAGGTATTCTTATTAATTGATTTAACAATTGATGTGGTTTTACTTCCATGGGTATGGACAATATCGGGCGCAATATTATTTATTAGCCTCTTTAGCTTATATTTACCAAAAAAAGATCTTCTTCCAATATTTTTAATTTTTATAGTCGATATTCTTGAATCAAAATTTTTCTCGATTGAGTCATTACATATAAGAATAGTATCTACATTATTAATATTTATTAAAAGCTCATTAACGTGCTGCTCTATACCTGCAAAAGAATTACTTAGTACCAAGTGAACAACTTTCATAATAATTGATTTAACTTATAAGCTACTTTTTCAACCTCAGCAAAAACATCATGATAGATATTTTGTTTATGAATTTTTATGGTAGATAATCCATCTACCATATCAGATTGTTCAATGTATCCAATTTTTTTTTCCTCAATAAGACCATTTACAGTATTAACAACCTTATTTACTTTATTCTTAACTTCCATATCTACTAAATATGTACTTCCTCTGCAAGAAAGGCTTTCAAAAATCATATTAACGCTGTCTCTTGTAATTAGTTTTGCGAATGACTTATGAAGAATAGACTCAAAAGATATATCATTATTTCTGTAATCACAAAAGATTAGTTCTTTTGTTTCGGTTAATTGAGCTATTTTATTATTCATTGATAATGGTGTTCTTCTTGAATTAAATACATAATATTTTTTTTTAGGATATAAGGAGAGGAAATATTTAATCTGATCTAATATTGAATCTTCATCAAAATGATAATGCTTATTCTTTCCGCCTATAGCTATTACAATTACATTATCATCTGGTTCATTTAAAGAAACTTTNGCTAAAGATCCTTCAAAAAAAATAACATTGTTCGGGTTCGTATATTTATTTTGATCATGAGATGGAGCGCAAATAAGATCAAACCTATCTTTGTTAAAGGTAGGAGTTAATATTGCTACAGTTTTACAGCTTTTTTTCTGGGATTTTTTAATATCTAATATGTATGAATATGTTTTATGACCAGCACCAATTATTAAGTCAAAGAAATTTTCTTCAACAGAATCTACATATGTAAAAAATGGATGAAAGCCTTTTATGTTTATATCTTGGATATTAATTTCGCGATTTTTTGACAATTCATCTAGCAAAATCTTGGCTTGCTTTTCATGGCCAGTATTATTGTCTTTTATCCAAAGTATATTCATTCTTATTTATTATTATATATACTCAGAATTATACATAGGTTAGATCACTGTTTGAGATTTGTATTTAGATGAGTAATGAAAAAGAACTTAAAGATATAGCAATAGCTTTGGTATCACAATATGGAGAGGATGCTGAAGCCGTAGCAATGTTAAGAGCTGCTGAATACGCTGCAGAGCTTAATAATGAAGAATGGCTGAAGTGGGAAAGAGTTGTTAGCTTTATTAATTCAATTGATGAGAGTCCTGATTTAGATGGTTAAAATTTATAAAAATATTAAAAAGGGTTAATCTATATAGATATGAAACGTAATTTCTTGTCTGATAACATCAAAAATATATTGATATCGTCATTTGGTGCCTTTTTATGTATTTTCTTAATTGCATATACTAATTCTGTTGACGAATCTAATATTTGGCTTATTCCGCCTTTTGGAGCAAGTCTGGTTTTAGTCATGGCAGTTCATGATAGTCCTTTGGCCAGTCCTAGGAATGTTTTTTTTGGGCATGTCTTATCTGCTTCTTCAGGTGTTTTAATGTTTTATTTCTTTGAAAATACGGCGCTTTCTATTGCTTTAGGACTTGCTTTGGCAATTATTGCGATGCAAATAACTAATACAGTTCACCCTCCAGCAGGCGCAAATCCCATAATTGCTATATTGGGCGCAAAAACATTTGAATTCGTTATAATGCCTGTTGCTTTAGGGGCATCATTTATTGTAATTTTTGCATTAATTTATAACAAAATTTGGAATAGATAGTAAATACTCAAATGAGCGAAATACATAACACCATTAAAGAAATATTAATCAAAGATTTTAATCCAAGTGTTCTAAAGATTGTTAATGAGAGTTATATGCATAGTGTTCCAAAAAACGCTGAAACACATTTTAAATTAGTAATAGTTAGTGATTTTTTTACGAATATAACCCAAGTAAAAAGGCATCAAATCATTTACAAATCATTAGAAAATATAATGAGGCAAATTCATGCTTTATCTATTAATAGCTTTGATGAAGCTGAATACTCAAAAAATCCAATTATTTTAGATTCACCAAATTGTGTAAATAAGAAATGAGAATCGATCTTAAAAATATAGGAAACTTTTTATTAGATAAATATCTCTTAATTTTATCAATAGTTTTTGTACTAACAATAATTACATCAGTCGGTCTTAGTAATTTTAAGCTGGATGCATCATCAGATGCGCTAGTACTTGAAAATGATGAATCCTTAAAAACCTATCGTGAGGCGGAAGAAGAATTTGGTGATTCCAGTTTTTTAATTGTTACCTATGAGCCTAAGAATGAACTTTTTTCTGAATATTCTTTAAAAAAGATCTCGGAATTAGAGAGTGACCTAAAGAATATTGATGGAGTGGATTCTGTTTTATCAATATTAGATGCACCTATATTTTTTCAACCTAGAGTTGGGTTAAGTGAAGTATCAGATAATCTAAAAAATCTTACAGACTCAGGTGTCGATTTAAATCTTGCAAAAGAGGAGATTATAAATAATCCAATTTATAAAGAATTAATTATCAGTAGTGATGGAAGAGTCACGGCAATGCAAGTTGTTTTAAAAGGTAATGATGAATACAACAAGCTTATAAATTTGAGATATGAGATTCTTGATAAACTTGATTCAAGAGAGCCTCTAACAAGTAAAACTATCAATCAATTACAAAATGATTTAGAAAATATTAATACAAGAATTAGCGAAATAAACAATCAAGAATCTGAATTTAATAAATTACTTATTGCAGAGATAAGGCAAACTCTTGATATATACAGAGATGAGGC
>JGI24820J26691_1000386_pt1 | contig 13120 bp, 13 predicted proteins | sample METZYME_5_50m_FD_26691 | JGI IMG/M metagenome (IMG submission 26691) | reverse complement strand
TGATTTAATTTTTAGAAATTATTAACTAATTTGATTAGAGTATTTTAATAAATTAAATGATAAATTTGTAAAAATTCTTTTTATGGATTTGAATCATATTCCAAATTTAAAGCATCTAAAATCAGATAATTTCTTTTTGATTGCTGGACCATGTGCAATTGAAGGTCAAGAAATGGCATTCAAAATTGCAGAAAAGTGTATAGAAATATGTGATAAATTTGAAATCCCATATATTTTCAAAGGAAGCTTTAAAAAAGCTAATCGTAGTCGAATTGACAGCTTTACAGGGATTGGTGATGAAAAAGCACTTAATATTTTAAATAATGTTAAAAATCATTTTAATATACCTGTCATTACAGATGTTCATAACGAAAATGATGTAAAACTTGCTGCTGAATACGTTGATATTATTCAAATCCCGGCATTCTTAGTAAGACAAACTGATTTACTAGTTGCTGCTGCAAAGACAATGAAGACGGTAAATTTAAAAAAAGGTCAATTTATGAGTCCTGAAAGTATGAGGTTTGCCGTTAATAAAATTGTGGAATCAGGAAATAAGAATGTAATGATAACAGACAGAGGAACAATGTTTGGATATCAAGATTTAATTGTTGATTTTAGAGGGATTCCAACAATGAAATCTTATGCAACTACTGTTCTGGATGTAACACATTCATTACAAAAACCAAATCAGACATCGGGGGTAACCGGTGGTTTTCCTGAGATGATAGAAACTATTGCACGTGCTGGAGTTGTAAATGGCGTTGATGGATTATTTATTGAAACACATATTGACCCAAATAGCGCAAAGAGTGATGGAAAAAATATGCTACCTATTAATAAACTTGAAGAAATTATAGAAAGGTTAGTTTCGATCCGAAGCACCCTTAACTCCTTTGGTTCTTAAAGCTTTAATTTATTTACAATACCATACTTGTCAATCAGATAAACCAGTGCTGTCATGGTAGCTGCCCCAAGTTCAAGTTCTCTTTTGTGAATAGTTTCAAAAACATCATTAGCAGAGTGATGATGATCAAAATATCTTTGAGAATCTGGCTTTAATCCACTGAGTACGTTGTAAGGGGTTTTTAATGGTCCTATATCTGCTCCACTACCACCTAACTCAAAAAAATGAATTAAATAAGGTTTAAATAGTTCTTTCCAACTCAATATCTGAGCAAAATTACTTTCATCAGTATCGAAATAGAAACCCCTCGGGGTAAATGCACCAGCATCACTCTCCAAAGCGAAAATGTGATTTTCTCCTTTTCTAAAAGCTTCTTCAGCATATTTATTGCCTCCTCTTAATCCATTTTCTTCATTCATAAATAATACGACCCGAATACTTCTTTTGGGTGTAATTCCTGAAACCTTTAAAAGTCTTAATACATCCATAGATTGAACGCACCCAGCTCCATCGTCATGAGAACCGTCACCAATATCCCAAGAATCAAGATGTCCACCAACTAGAATAAACTCATCTGGATATTCGGAACCCGTAATTTCCCCAATGACATTATGGGATAAAACATCGTCCATTTGTTTACAATTTTGTTTAAAGTAAAATTGAATTTCATTATCCATTTTTAACATTGAGCTTAGTAAATCTGCATGCTGTGTACTTATTGCCGCTGAAGGGATTCTGTCATTAACAGGAATATTACCATAAGTCATACTTCCAGTGTGTGGTAAATCATCAATTTTTAAATTCATCGATCTTACGATCACTCCAACAGCTCCATATTCAATTGCATGGACAGCCCCTTCATATCTTTGATTAACACAACCACCATATGCTTTGAAAGTGTCAATCAAGTTGCATCCATAGGCCTATTATAAAAAACAATTTTACCTTGAATTTTATCTCTACCCAATTTTTCGAGTTCCTCAAAGCTTTTTACCTCAACTAAGATTTGCTTTGAGCCCAGTCGCTGGGGTAGATATAGAACCCCCTAATGCACAAATATTAACTTGAGTTGTTTTTCCTGGCGATGTTTCTATGTATGCAAATTCAGGAGCTCCTCTTACCCACTTTGGAACCATAACGGGTTGTAGCCAAACTTTATCTAAACCTAATAACTCCAATTCTGATTTGGTCCAATTGACAGCTCTTTCCGCATTTAAAGAACCTGATAATCTCCCGCCAATTTGATTTGAGAGATAATCCAACCACTCATAACTTTTACCCTGAGTTAATGAGTTCGTGTATATTTCTCTAAACACCTGCTCATCAGTTTGGGCAAAAGTGGCTATGGAAATCAAATAAATAAAGATAAATCTCATTTTAAATTTTTATGAAATCTTTTACATTTTTGGGTGAGATTTCTTTATCTCCAAGTATTATCAATCTTTCAATTACATTTCTCAGTTCTCTGACATTTCCTGACCAGTCGTACTTTTTCATTAATTCAATCGCTTTTTTTGAGAACTTCTTAACCTCATTTCCCTGCGAATCAGCAATATTATTTGCGAAGTGTTCAATTAGCAATGGTATGTCATCTTTTCTTGANTTCAAAGGCGGAACATCAATTATTATAACGGCTAATCTGTGGTATAAATCTTCTCTAAACTTACCATCCTCAATTTCTTTTTTTAAGTCTTTGTTGGTAGCGGCTATTACTCTAACATCAATTTTGATATCTTTACCTCCCCCAACTTTTTGAATACAATTATCTTGAAGAACCCTTAATACTTTTGCNTGNGCAGAAAGACTCATATCTCCTATCTCATCTAAAAAAATTGTACCATTATGAGCTGCCTCAAATTTTCCAACTTTATCCTTNACTGCGCCTGTAAATGAACCTTTTACATGCCCAAATAATTCGCTTTCAATTAATTCACTTGGGATAGCAGCACAATTAACTTCAATTAGCGGTTGATGAGCTCTTTTACTTAAATTATGAATTGATTTAGCAACAAGTTCTTTTCCAGATCCGTTGGGTCCATTAACCAAAATCTTAGCATCGGTCTCAGCTACTTTATCAATTAAATCCTTAATTTCATTTATCGCCTTACTTTTTCCAATCATTTCAAAATTCTTGCTAATTTTTTTTCTTAGCAATTTATTCTCAACAACAAGTTGTTTTCTGTCTAAAGCATTTCTAACTGTTGTTAANAGTCTGTTTAAATCGGGNGGCTTTGAAATGTAATCAAAAGCNCCTTTTTTCATAGAATCAACAGCCAATTCCAAATCTCCATGACCAGAAATCATGATAATGGGGGTTTCTGGATTATTTTTTTTAGAGTAATCAAGGACCTCCATTCCATCTACTTTTGGCATTTTTATGTCTGAAATGATTAAATCATATGAATTTTTCTTAACCTGATTAATCGCATCAATACCGTTTTCAGCTTCATCAATTTCATGGGATTTATCTTCTTCAGAAAGTATTTTCACAAGAACCCTTCTGATGGCTGGTTCATCTTCAATTATTAAAATTTTGGACATAATTATTAGTATTTAAGCCATTTAATTAACTCTTTGTAGGAAGGCTTTTTTCCATACATCAATATACCAATTCTATATATTTTAGCTGCAATCCAAATAATTAAAATTACTGTTGAGTATAAAATTACCAAAGAAATAATTTGCTCAATAATTGGAACACCACTTGGAATTCGCATCATCATTAGAATAGGTGAAGTAAAGGGAATCATTGAAAATATGATTGAAACTATTCCGTCAGGATTTTCGGCCGTAAAAATACCTACATACAATGCAATTATGATAATAAAGGTGACGGGTAATAATAATTGTTGAGCGTCAGTTTGATTATCAACAGCGGCGCCAACAGCAGCAAACATAGATGAAAAGAGTAAATAACCTCCAATAAAATAAAATATAAAGGCAATAAATATATTTAAAAGAGGTAAATTAAATAATGACGAAATTATTTTAAGAGCTGCTTCCGGAACGGCACTACTCTCCGCAGCTAACATAAACTCGTTGTTTTCATATGTTGAAGTAATTCCAAAGGTTGTAGAGATGAAGAAGCTGAATCCATAAAATAGTATTCCCCAAACAATAAATTGGGTAATCGAGGCCAGTGAAGTACCAATAATTTTTCCCGAAATCAAATAAAATGGCTTAACAGATGACACAATAACTTCAATTATCCTACTGCTTTTTTCTTCAATTACACTTGCCATGATCATTCCTCCATAAGCGAAAATCAGGAAGTATAGCAAAAAAGCTAAAAACATACCTAAAAGGTAACCAGCAGCACTATCAACTTTTGTTGTTTTTTTTCCTTCGAATGTCTCTTGAAATAAACTGACATATACTTTATTACTATTTATCTTATTAATGTCNATATCATTAATTTTATAATTTTTATTGGTTAAAATATTTTCTAATTGGTTTTCAATATTGCTAATCACTGTTAATGATGGAGCATCTTCAGAGTAAAAAGTAATTGTCTCAGCAATTTCTTTAGGGGATTCGAAATTTTCTATGTACAATAGTCCAAAATCGGATTTAGTTTTTGATATTAATTTAGCATCTTCTAAATTAAAATTTTCTAATTCAACATATTTTAATGATTTGGTTGATTCTAATTTATCAAAAATGTATCCTGAATTATCAACAACTGAAACATTATTTACCTCATCATTATTTGTGCTAGCAAGCCATCCAATCAGAAATACTAATCCAACAAGAATTAACGGAGTAAATAACGTTGATAAGATAAAAGTTTTGTTAGTTATTTTATTTAAATATTCTCTAGAGGTTATAATCAAAAACTTTTCCATACTAATCGTTTTGTACTGATTCAATAAATATTTCATTTACATTGGGTATGACCTCCTTAAAATGAATTAATCGTGAGTTTTTATTTAAGAAATTAACAAGTTTAACAGAACTTTGACCAGAGGCTAATTTTACATTCATCCTTAAATTATCACCAATTGTTCTGAATGTTGGGGCTGAGGTTTCATACTCTAATTTTAATTTATTCTGAAGATCTTTAGCATCAGGGGTGTTAACCGCAACTTCAAAAGTATTTGTTTTAAAATTTTTCTTTATTTCATCCAAATTACCATCGAGAATTTTATTTGACTTGTTGATTAATGCAATATTTTCGCATAACTCCTCAACTGATTCCATTCTATGTGTTGAAAATATAACGGTCGCTCCTTCTTTGTTTAGTTTTAAAATTTCATCCTTTATTAAATTTGCGTTGATCGGATCAAAACCTGAAAAAGGCTCATCGAAAATTAATAATTTAGGTTTATGAAGAACCGTCACAATAAATTGAACCTTTTGGGCCATTCCTTTTGAAAGCTCGGTAACTTTTTTATTCCACCAATCAGAAATATCAAACTTTTCAAACCATTTTTTTAATTCATGTCTAGCTGTGTTTCTATCCATACCTTTAAGCTGAGCTAAGTAGATGGCCTGTTCACCTATTTTCATTTTTGGATACAAACCACGCTCTTCTGGCAAATAACCAATTTGTTTGATATGATCTAAGTTTAGCTCCTGGTCATTGAAAAATACTTTTCCAGAGTCAGGAACCGAAATTTGGTTAATAATCCTAATGAGTGTTGTTTTTCCTGCGCCATTTGGACCTAATAATCCATAAATACAACCCTCAGGAATATTTATTGAAACATTATTTAACGCGGTGTGAGGGCCAAAATTCTTTGAAACTGAATCAATGAAAAGTAGATTTTTCATAAAATATAAAGTCTTAACACTAAATATAATATTTAATGAGCAGGTAATTGATTATGTAATCAATATTTAATAAAAAATTAAGAAAACATGTCTTTGACTCTATCAAAAAATGACTTTTCAGAATTTTCTGGCTTTGGTTCAAAATGATCATCATTTTTCATAGACTCAAAAAATTGTTTTTGTTTTTTATCAAGAGTCTTGGGTGTCCAAACATTTACATGTACTAGAAGATCACCTGTCCCATAACCGTTTATACTTGGAATTCCTTTCCCCCTTAGCCTTAGGATTTTACCTGACTGCATGCCTGCCTCAATCTTAATTCTAACCTTACCAGAAACTGTCTCGATATCTTTGTTGGTTCCAAGGATTGCGTCAGGGATACTTACATATAATTCATAGTGTAAATTATCACCTTCTCTCTGAAGTTTTTTATGCGGGACCTCATTTATAACCACTAATAAATCCCCACTGATACCATTTCCAGGCGCCTCATTCCCTTTTCCGGAAACTTTGAGCTGCATATCGTCAACAACACCGGCCGGNATGGGAATTTTTACAGTTTCCTCCTTAATAATCATTCCATTCGGATCTGACCCACTTGGCCTGTCATCCAAAATTTGACTACTACCATTACATCGAGGACAGGTCGTTGAAGTTTGCATTCTACCAAGAATTGTGTTGGTTACCTTGGTTACCTGACCAGTACCATTACAATTAGAGCAAGTTGAAAATGTTGCTCCCGGGGCTAAAACTTTTCTCTTTACTTTAATTTTTTTCTCTACCCCATTACATATTTCCTCAAGGGTTAAGTTTACCCTAACTCTTAAATTACTTCCCTTCATCACTCGTCTTCCTTGAGATCCGCTAAACCCACCAAACCCACCAAAAGCACCGCCAAAAATATCTCCAAATTGGCTAAAAATGTCGTCCATATTCATTCCGCCACCAAAACCAGCACCACCGTTTTGGAAAGCCTGATGACCAAATTGGTCATAACGTGATTTTTTTTCTGGGTTGCTTAGGACGTCATATGCTTCAGCAGCTTCTTTAAATTTTTCTTCAGCGGCTTTATCACCTGGATTTTTATCAGGGTGATACTTTATGGCCATTTTTCGATAAGCCTTTTTTATTTCAGACGCNGATGCACCTTTGCCTACCCCTAACGTTTTGTAATAATCNTCCTTCATAACTATTTCCCTATTACAACTTTTGGATATCTAATGACTTTTTCACCTAGCTTATACCCTTTTTCAATGACATCAATGATTTTTCCCTGCATTTTTTTATTTGGGGCGGGTATCTGGGTGACAGCCTCGTGATCATCAGCATTAAATTCATCACCTTTTTTTACCTCAATCAAATCCAAGCCTTTGGATTTTAAAGAATCAAAAAGTTTGTTTTTAATCAATAAAACCCCTTTGAGAATTTCGTTGTCTTTATCCTTTTCTATTTCAACTGATGCTCGGTCAAAATCATCTAAAACAGGTAAAAGAGANATCATAACTTCTTCACTTGCCGTGGAAAAAAGCTCAATTCTTTCCTTAGCAGTCCTTCTTTTATAATTTTCAAATTCAGCAAAAAGTCTTAAGAATTTATCTTTTTCCTCTTTAATTTGGTCATCCAAACTTACCTCTTCAGTCTGATTTTTATTTAAATCAGTGCTATTATCGGCTTCAGCTTCCTTTTTTGATTTTTTTTTAGCCATTTGTATGTTTTGTTAGGTTATTGCAAAATTACTGCCATATTGAAATTAATGCCAAAATGTCACGAAATAATATCTTCAATGCTATTTCTCAGATTTTGGAATTTAAACTTAAACCCCGACTCTTGAATTTTTTTACATGAAACTTTTTGGCTCTTGAAGAGAATGATGTGCATTTCGCCAAAAATCAGTTTAAAAAATAATTTCGGAACAGGAANTAAAAAGAAAACATATTTTCTAATACTTGAAATTACCNTAGTAAATTGCAAGTTTGTTANTGGATTAGGAGCAACACCATTGTAAATTCCTGAAAGCTTGTTTTTTAATATGTGGATAAAAATGTTGGAAATATCCTCAATATGTATCCATGATTGCCATTGATTTCCTGAACCAAAATATACTCCAAACCCAAACGACATTGGTTGCATAGTCTGTTTCAAAACACCACCCCTATCTGAAAGCACTAAACCTATTCTAACTATTGCAGTATTTTCAGTAATTTTTTTAAATGAATTTGTTGCTTTCTCCCATTCCTTAATTACATCTGACAAAAAATAATTACTTCTATTTAGTTCAGTTTCATCAAATTCATGAATATCTGAACTTGGATATGATCCAATACCACTAGCAGAAACAATACAGTTTATCTTTACATTATTCTCAATAATTTTATCCCTTAAAAAATTCAAACTTTCAACTCTACTATTTAAAATAAGTTCTTTATTTTTTTTTGTCCAAATTCTAAAAATTGAGGCGCCTGATAAATTTATGATTGAGTCAATTTCATTAAAACAACCTATATCAATTATGTTTTTTTGGGGATTCCAATAAAAACCGTCACATCCAGGAAGACTATCTAACTTATCTTTTCTTGTGGTTAAAAAATTAACTTTAATATCTCTTTCAAGACAGTCTTTAACAATTCTTGAACCAATCAAACCGGTAGCTCCTGTGATTAATACTCTCATTTATAATTTAAAGTTGGAGTAAATATAATTTAATTGATTAATTTTGCGTGAATTTTTATCCGTTTTATTATGAGTCAAAAAATCCAAATTACAAGAATTGAAAAAAGTAAAATTCATGATGTAGATTTTAATAATTTCTCTTTTGGATCCGTATTTACTGATCATATGTTTGAATGTGATTTTATTGACGGTAGATGGATAAATCCAACAATTAAACCATATCAACCCATCTCTATAGAACCATCAGCAAGTGTATTGCATTATGGTCAGGCAATATTCGAAGGCATGAAAGCTTATAAAGATAAAAATGATGAAGTATGGTTGTTTAGACCAGATCAAAATTTTGAAAGAATTAATAAGTCAGCTGTTAGAATGGCAATTCCTGAATTTCCAAAAGATTTATTTTTTGATGCACTAACAAAATTGGTTGATATTGACAGGGATTGGGTTAAACATGGGGATGGAAAGTCGTTGTATCTAAGACCATTTGTTATAGGAAACGAGTATGCAATTCAAGCGGTTCCTTCAAAAAACTACAAATTCATGATTATTTGTGCCCCAGCCACTCTATACTACACCAAAAAATTAAAGGTTCTTGTCGCTGATAAATTTAGTAGAGCTGCTTCAGGTGGAGTCGGATATGCAAAAGCTGCTGGAAATTACGCAGGCCAATTTTATCCCACTCGACTTGCAAATGATGAAGGGTTCGATCAAGTAATCTGGACTGATGCAAATGAACATAATTACCTCGAAGAGGCAGGAACTATGAATATTTTCTTCAGAATTAACGATACGTTAATTACAGCTCCCACTACCGATACAATATTGGATGGTGTGACAAGAAAAAGTCTGATACAGATTGCAATGGATATTGGACTTAAGGTAGAAATTAAAAAACTAAGAGTAGATGAGTTGAAAAAAGCTGCTAAAAACGGATCACTAAAAGAGATTTTTGGAGCTGGAACGGCAGCTGTTGTTAGTCAAATTAGTGCCTTTCAGCACAAAGGTGAGCTATTTGAATTGATTGAACAGGAGAAATCTTATGCCGAAAAACTGAAGTCTAACTTAGTCGGCATACAGACGAATGAATTAGAAGATAATCACAACTGGAGATATAAAGTTTAGTTCTTTAGCGCCCCCTCTATGTCTGGCTTGAAATAATTTGGACCCTTAAGAACCTTACCGTCTTCGCGGTAAATTGGATTGCCATCAGCACCTAATTTACTCATATTGCTGCTTTGAATTTCATTAAAAATCTCATCGATTTTATGTTGCATTCCATGCTCTATGATTGTACCACATAATATATAAAGCATGTCACCTAAAGCATCGGCAACCTCAATTATATCGTTATTATTTGCAGCTTCTAAGTATTCTTCATTTTCTTCCCGCATTAAATTAAATCTTAATTTATTTTTCTCCAAACCGATATTAGCTTTTGGCTGCTCTAAGTAGTCAAGTTTAAATGCTTTGTGAAACTCCTTCACAGCTTGAATTTTATCTTTCATTTTAGTTTAATTTTTAGCAATATTTCTTTAGTTTCGTGTATAAGATGTTTTCACAAGGACAAATAATTTTTGCGGTGGTTTTTGCAATTTCATTCACAATAATTGTAATTATTGCATACAAAAAAGACGCTAAACTTCACAAAAAATACTATAAAGGCAGTTTATGGGTTCTGTTAGCATTTATCAGCTTTATCGCAATGATCGCAGCTATTAAATTTGCTTTTATTTAATCTAAAAATCCAAACTCTTCGCTGTACTTAAGCATTTGGTATGCAAAATCATCCACATATCTTACCTCAATATCAATAAGTTTATTTTCTTGATTATAAACTGGTACTAATTCTGGATTTACAAATCCTGCATAAGCTGCACCTTTAAATTTTTCATTTCTTTTAAGTATTTCAGCATGTAAATCCTGATCAACTTTCACACCATATCCTTCAACTAATTTTTCAGCAGCATCATAATCACCTTCTGATTTAATCCTTTGTGTTTCTCTCAACAATTGTCCGAATAACTCTCTTAACTTATCATAATCATTAATGTTAAAATAGGTTTTTCCGTCTCTTGAAACCTTTTCGATAACATTATCTGCTAATCCTTTTTCATATACCCACTCACTAACCCATTTTCTATTTCGCATGTGAGCCTGTTCAACATCGTCCCCAAGATTAAGTCTGATGAGTTGAGTCATCATTCCATTTCTGATGTATCCATCGTAAGAAGCTTTTCCAACTGCTCTCCAATCCTCAACTAGTCCTAGTTCTTGAATTTTTGAGTTGTATACATAATACAGTGCTAACAGGTCAGCTCTACCCTCTTCCATTGTTGATCTGTATGTCTTAAGAGTTTCACTTGGAGTTCCTACTCCAGGCATCAGTTGGCCAGATGCATGACCAATCACCTCATGTAAAGCAGTATGCATATCGCCAGCAAGTGCCCCATACTTCAATTCAAGCTCAAGCTCCTCTTCATCATTAACAAATTCTTCTAATCTTCCTGAACTACCGGCGTTGTTATATGCATTTTTTATATTTCCAAGAGATACAGATTTACTTCCAACTGAGGCTCTAATCCAATTAGCATTGGGTAAATTAACCCCAATAGGTGTGCTTGGTGATGCATCTCCAGCCTCACCAGCAACATTTACAGTTTTATAGCTTACGCCAACAACATTTGCTTTCTTATGTTCCTCCATCAATGTTGTATTGTCCTCAAACCATTGTGCATTTTCTGAAAGTACAGACATTTTTCTTGACATGTCAAAGTCATTAATTTGAACAATATTTTCATATGAACCTCTAAGTCCAATAGGATCATTATAAACTTCGATAAATCCATTGATATAATCTATGTTGCCTTCCGTCGCCTTCGTCCAAGCTACNCAATAGTCATCCCATGTTTTTAAATCACCNGTTCTATAATATTCTGCTAAAATTCTTAGAGCATCTCCTTGTGGTTCATTTTCTGCTACATCTGCCGCTTTATTTATCCATTTGATAATTTCTTTAATAGCTTCAGAGTAAAGNCCGTTTTCACTGTAAACAATTTCCTTAACAACACCATTTTCTTTTACCAACTTTGAATTCAAACCATAAGACAAAGGCTTGGTCGGATCAGGCTGGGTTTTGGAGCTATAAAATTTAGTAACGTCATCCATTGTTATATTAGGTCCATAAAAATTTACAGCGGACTCTAAAACATTATCAACACCCTTTCTTTTATCTACCATCTTTGAATCAACATCATTGAATATAACATTATAGGGATTTCCTTCAAGTGCTGTATTCGAGGAAGCCAATAAACTATCAAAATATTCTTTAGAAAAACCTGGCTTCATCTTATCATTTGAATAATGATGATGAATACCGTTACTAAACCAGACTCTTTTTATGTAAACTTCAAATGCGTTCCATTCATCAGAATTTCTATCACCATTAAAGTTTCTGTAAATATTTTCTAAAGCTGATCTTATTTCAAGGTTATACCTATACTTCTGATCCCAAATCATATCTCTGCCTGCCAGACCAGCCTGAGTTAGATAATAAACCAATTCTTTTTCTTTCAGAGTGAGTTCCTCCCAACCTGGAATTTGATACCTTAAAATAGCCAGATCGGCAAATTGGTCGACTTTAAATTCAAAGGAATCTGCACTTTTTGGGGTGTAGTAATTTCCTTTTTCATCTGCGCAATTGAAAAATAAAAAAGATAAAAATAATGATAAGAAAAGTGATCTAATTTTCATGGGAAAAATTTGTTTTAAATTGGTCAACTAAAGTAAAAATTTTTTTTCTTTATATGTAATGATGATTAAACAATTAAAGTAATTTGTTTACAATAATTTTATGAAAAGTTTTCTATTAGTTTTTTTTGGTGGTGGTTTGGGTAGCAGTCTAAGATATTTAGTTTCCATTGCAATGAACCAATATTCAAAAGTTTTGCCCTTTGGCACATTCACCGTTAACATACTAGGTTGTTTATTAATTGGACTGATATTAGGATATGCCCAAAAGGATAACACACTTACGTCAAATCAAACCCTATTATTAGTCACAGGATTTTGTGGTGGATTTACTACATTTTCAGCTTTTGCTAATGAGAATTTTGAGCTAATAAAAAACGGAGAAATTTTTAATTTTTCAGTGTACTCTATAAGTTCCATTGTTATTGGAATTGTAGCGGTTTTTGTCGGGCTCTATTTCTCCAAAAATATTTAGAAGCTATTTTGTGTAAAAATTTTTGACTCCAGCTTCAATTCTAATATCTAATAAATTTTGTCTTGGTACAATTGGGCATGAAAAGTCTTCATCATATACACATTGTGGGTTGTACGCTCGATTAAAGTCTATTGTTATGGAATCTTCATTGTTAANATATAAATCAATATATCTNCCACCGCCATAAGTTTCAAATCCATTNGTCTTGTCTAAAAATGGNAGAAATAAATAATTTTCATATNCCTCCACGTCCAAATAATCAAGGTTTTCATAAGCCGTTAATGTATATTGCTTGTCATTTAGTTTAAAAACTAATTTACCAAACATTCTAAAGTCAGCTGGATCATCAGTCGTTGTTTTCATTTTGAAAGGTAGGCTGTCAGGGGTTTCTTGAATTTTAGCATCAACAACATATGTTGAATCAAATTCAAAAAAATCTAATCCTTTAAAGTTTTTTAGATCTTTAGTCTTAAGTGGTGATACAGAGGCATCTTTAAAAAAATTATTGACCTGCTTTTGATAGTCGGATAAATTCAGGTCCTCAT
>JGI24820J26691_1000384_pt1 | contig 13173 bp, 13 predicted proteins | sample METZYME_5_50m_FD_26691 | JGI IMG/M metagenome (IMG submission 26691) | reverse complement strand
GCTGAGCAAATGGGCGCGACTCTTGCTAATACGGCATACTCTGTGAATATAAAGGAGCGTCTCGATTTTTCATGTGCATTGTTCGATCCAAAAGGTGGACTAGTGGCGAATGCCCCTCACGTTCCTGTACATTTAGGAAGTATGTCTGGCTCGATTAAAACAATTATTCGACAAAACCCAAATATGAAACAAGGTGAAGTTTTCGTTCTAAATGCTCCATTCAACGGGGGTACTCATTTACCAGACGTTACCGTTATTACTCCAGTTTTTGATGATGCTGGAGAAGTTCTTTTCTTTGTAGCGTCCCGCGGACATCATGCCGATATAGGAGGAAAAACCCCTGGATCAGCACCTCCTGACAGTCAAACTATAGAAGAAGAAGGTGTATTAATTGATAATTTTAAGCTGGTTGAGAATGGTAATTTTAGGATGCAAGAAACAAGACAACTTCTTAGTTCTGGAAAGTATCCGTGCAGAAATATTGAAGAAAATCTGGCAGATTTGGCAGCCCAAGTTGCTGCAAATGAAACAGGGGTCCGAGAAGTAAAAAAGATGATCGAGCAATTTGGAATTAAAGTTGTACATTCCTATATGGGTTATGTTCAGGATAACGCTGAAGAATGCGTTAGACAGGTGCTTGCCAGGCTGACTGGAGGAAAAAGCGAATATGAATTAGATAACGGTGAATTTATTCGAGTATCAGTGAGCGTAGATAATGAAGCAAGAACAGCTAAAATAGATTTCACTGGAACGGCCGCGAAAGACCCATTAAATTATAATGCACCATTGGCCGTTTGCCATGCTGTAGTATTATATGTTTTTCGCAGTCTTATAGGTTCAGAAATTCCATTAAACGAAGGATGTTTCCGTCCGCTGATCAATCGTAGCTCCAAAGGGAAGTATGATCCATGCTGAATATCCCTCAGCAGTTATTGCGGGAAATACCGAGGTGAGCCAGTTAATGTGCAATGCACTTTTGCAGGCATTGGGAGTCATGGCCGGTAGTCAGGGGACAATGAATAATTTTGTTTGGGGAAATGATGATACGCAAAACTACGAAACAATCTGTGGTGGAAGTGGTGCAGGTGTCGACTTTGATGGATGTTCTGGTGTTCAAACCCATATGACTAACACCCGAAGTACGGACCCTGAAATTTTAGAGTTTCGTTTTCCAGTGAGAGTTGAGGAAATGTCGATAAGGGTTGGGTCCGGTGGNGATGGAAAATTTACNGGTGGTGATGGCATAACTCGGCGTTTGCGCTTTCTTGAGCAAATGACGGTAACAACTTTGTGTTCCCATAGGCGGGTGCCTCCAAAGGGTCTAAATGGCGGAGAAAATGGCGAGGTAGGGTGCGAATGGATTGAGCGTCAGAATGGACGTATTATTAGACATAATGGAAATGACGAAAACGAATTATATCCTGGCGATGTATTTGTAATGCAGACACCTTCTGGAGGTGGATTTGGCGCTAAAAACTAAAGTTTCTAATCTTGAGACAGAAAGACAATTAGGCAATTATTACATCATCAATTGATTTCGGATGGACCGTTAGAGGTTCCCATCCGGTTTCGGTCATAATTACGCTATCTCCGACTTGCGCTCTAAAAGTCTCTCCTGAAACAGACCCGTCCACTGCAAAAACCATTCCTGGTTTCAAAATGGTTTTATCTCCAGTGACCAATTGAGGTTTTTCCAAAAAACTGAAGCCTGTAGCGCGGCCACAACGAAAAGGATAATCAAATCCTGCATCTTGAATTACCGTTGCATAAGCGGCGTGTACACTTTCTGCTGTTACACCCGGTTTTAGGACATCCAAGGCGGCTTTCTGACTTGCTATTGCAACTTCATAAATTTTGATTTGAGATTTATCAGCAATTCTATCAATCCAAAAAGTTCTGTCGAACCCAAGTTTAAATTTGTGAAAATTTGTCATACCACAAAAACAAAGAAATACTGGTTCACCCGTTTGCATTATTCTTGTGCTAGCTCTGTGGTGGGTCTGAATAATTGCATCTCCAGATGCCATAATCTGTAAAAAATGAGTGTTGGGGGACATATATTTGTCCTCATAATCACTTTCTAATATTTCAGCTGCTTTTTTGGTTCCAGCATTAGATGTGGCTATCGCAACTTGGTATTCCGCAACCCCGTGACTTATTGCTTCACGACCAGCTACCATCATTGCGGTTGCTACTTTACCTGCATCACGGGCAATTTTCAGCTCTTCTTCTGATTTAATCATTCTCATGGTATTAAGAATTGGAGTTGCAGATGTAACCTTCTCGTTAGCCAGTTCTGAATCTATGTATCTTCTAACGACTGGAGGCATATGATCTGGTTCAATAGCCACGCGCTTGGAACTTTTTAAAACTTTTGGCAGTTCTTTTCTCCACTCATCTCCCATACCGTCGTTCCAAGCTGATATTCGATCTACACACGCAGTTTCTTCAGCTGTATTTAGATCTATCGTAGGAGTTATGAGCAATGTCCCGTAGTCTATTGTAATAACCAGTAATGTTGGCCGACCAAATTCCATATGAAGATAGTCATAATACCCACATAAATAATAAACGTTGTCTTCATCCGTTATTATTGCTGTATCTATATCATTTTCTTGAAGCTCTTTTTTTAGTTTAGCTAGTCTATTTCCAAAAATAGTCATACCGAATTTGATCCCTCTATCGAGAGGCGGTTTTTGGCAAGACTGACCCAAAAATCTGAACCAATTGGTAAGAGAGCATCATTAAAATCGTAATCGCTGGAATGCAGCGGCCGATTGTTTGTTCCATCTGTCCCATTTCCTATAAGGAAAAAACAACCGGGTACGGCATTGCTGAAATGGGCAAAATCTTCTGAAAAACTCATAGGTTTACAGTCCGTGATTTTAAGACCACTTTTTTTTGCTGTTTCTAAAACTGCACTGGTAGGTTCAATATGATTAATCGTTTCTATAAATTCAGTTTCAAAAAATACGTCAATTTCAATGTTATGTGCAGAAGCTATACCACTAGCAATTTGATTTAAGTAAAGCTCTATTTTTTTTCGATCATCGGGTCGCCTCGTTCTGACGTCACCCTTCAGAATAGTTTCACCAGGTAGAACGTTCCTCTGCCCATTAGAAATAAACTCGGTTACCGAGACAACTGCGCCTGATCCGGAGGCAATTCTTCTTGAGACGATAGTCTGGAGGGCTTGAACAACCTCGGCACCAATAGTAATGGCATCCCGCCCCAATTGTGGCATTGAGGAGTGTCCGCCTATACCCTTAATTTTTATTTCGAAGAGGCTTTCAGAAGAGCAAATGATTCCTGATCGTGTTAATAGTTCGCCAGTTGGCACTCCTGGAAGATTATGAATACCATAAATTTCTTGGATTAGGAAATTTTCTAATAATCCTTCATCCATCATGGCTTTAGCACCAAGTCCAAGCTCTTCATTGGGTTGGAAAATAAAAACTATAGTTCCACAAAAATTTGCATTTGTAGAAAGTTTATGCGCGGCTCCCAATAGCATCGCCATATGACCGTCATGTCCACAAGCATGCATAACGCCTGTATTCTTCGATATGTAATCGTGAGTGTTTGTTTCATGAATGGGCAAAGCGTCCATGTCAGCTCTAAGCCCGATGACTTTCTTGCATTCGCCAGCGCTGAGGACGCCAACTATTCCTACGCCATAATGAACATCCAATCCTAGTCCCTTTAAATAACCGGCTATTTTTTCTTTCGTTCTTTTTTCTTGAAACCCAAGTTCTGGAAATCTGTGAAAGTCACGCCGAATTTCTGCTAAGTTTTCCGGTTTTAAATTCATTTAAGGTATCTGAACGAGATCTAAGAAGTTTTGCAAGATTACTGGTATAAACTATCTGCAAGGAAAGTTGTAAGACCTTGCAGATAGTTCAGTTAATTATCCAGCGTCGCCCCAAATACCGTGAAATTCATAGGCAATTGCTTGTGCATTGCCGACAACCCATGCGTCATGCCCAGGTTCGATTGAGTAAGCATCTCCAGCGGTGTAGGTGATTTCTGAGCCATCATCGTGGCGGCAGGTAATTGTTCCCTCTACTATGACTCCCAAATGTTTGGCCTGGCAACTTTCAGTGCCTACTAGTGGTTTTATGTCTTTGGACCATACCCACCCTGGTTGTGCAGCAATTTTCATAACTCTATTACCGCCAACGTTTACAATTTCTACTTTAGCATTGTTGGGCTCCATTACTTCAGCCGCTTCTGTTGCAAAGGTCTTTTTTTCAACTGATGACATACTTCTTTCTCCTTGAATACTCACCCACAGCTTCGCATAAAAAAATTAAGTTTCCAAAACTTTTATTTTTTTGCAATTTAGAGTGATATTTTACAATTGAGAGTATTGGATATGAAACTGAAACTGCATCATATAAACTTGTGCACTTCAAATGTAGAAGACATGGACAAATTTTACCGAGAAGTTCTGTGTCTGGGTGATGATGAACCCAGTAAATTACCACCAATCAATCAAAATCGTGGATTAGTGGGGGATGTTTCTTTTGTCACTGATGGTGATGTTCAGATGCACCTTACAAAAAAAGATATTCTGAATTCTTTCCGCTCTGGTCAGACAGTGAACCCTTTAGCACGCGGACACATAGCTTATAGAACGGATGATATTGAGGCCTTTAAGAGACATCTTGATGATCTAGATGTCCCCTATTCGGATTGGGGTAGTGATGCTGTAAAAGGGTGGCATCAAGTTTTCTTTTATGATCCTGAGGGAAATGTTATCGAGGTCCACCAAATAGTAAATAATTAACCGGACCCAAACGTATCGATTAGTTTTGATTTTTTACGTAGCGAGCTCGGCAATGTTGGTAGAACATCTGATAAGATAGGAGACAACCCGATCCCGCTACCAGGATAGCATTTCTAAATAAATACTTTACTACAATGGTTATCGTTTCAATTGCGTTAAATTACTTTTACATGGCTAAAATTTACGCGCTTAACTTCAATTTTTAATCATTGAAAGAAACTATATCGTTTTTTAAATCGCGACTTTCACTAAAATTAATGTGCTAACTGTTTTGATTCATAGACAAATTTAGCATCATCAAAAGTTTGTAGGATGGTTTCGATAGCGTGGAGTTCATCATAGGCAAAAACCAATTGATCATCCACTTCTTCATAATGGCCGTTTACATATCCTACCAAATAAGGTTTGAGTTTTTTTTCAAGCATAGTTTTATACACCAATTATGATCAGTACAGCCATTAGAGGGATTTGGATCAATTTGAGTTTTGAATGAAGTAGGTAACAAACGCGAATAAGTAAATCTGAGAGCACCAATTTGGGCATTTTTAACTGCTAATCGCTAGCTAATATTTTTTGTACGCTAAAACAAAAAAAGTTTAATTTTTTAAAATTAAAAAGATCGCGGCATGCCGAGAACATGCTCTGCAATGTATGATAAGATTAAATTTGTAGATATTGGAGCTACTTGATAGAGCCGTGTTTCCCTAAACTTTCTCTCGATATCGTATTCGTGAGCAAACCCAAAGCCTCCATGGAATTGAATACAAGCATTTGCAGCTTCCCAACTTGCTTTAGCTGCAAGGTACTTCGCCATATTTGCTTCTGCAGCACAGGGTAAATCATTATCGTAGAGTTGGGATGATTGATACCGCATGAGATCCGCGGCCTCTATTTCAATATAGGCTTCCGCTATTGGGAATTGAACTCCCTGATTTTTACCAATCGGACGGCCGAATACTTCTCTTTCACTAACATATGAAGTAACTTTGTCTGTAAACCAGTAACCATCACCGATACATTCTGCGGCTATTAAAATCCTTTCTGCATTCAATCCGGTTAATATATACTGAAAGCCCTTACCTTCTTCGCCAATCAAGTTTTCCGCAGGTATTTCAAGATTTTCAAAAAATAATTCGTTTGTCTCATGATTCACCATGTTTTGAATTGGCCGAACTTCCATACCAGATTTCATAGCAGATTTTATATCGACTAAGAAAATTGATAAGCCTTCGGATTTTTTGGATACTTCTTCCAAAGGTGTCGTTCGAGCAAGAAGGATCATAAGATCTGAGTGTTGAACCCGGCTGATCCATACTTTTTGACCATTAATAACGTAACGATCGTCTTTTTTAATGGCCTTCGTTTTGATCTTTGTTGTATCTGTTCCTGTTGTTGGCTCTGTGACTCCCATAGATTGAAGTCTCAACTCACCGTTTGCTATCTTTGGAAGGTATTTTTCGCATTGTTCTTGTGAACCAAAGCGAACTAGTGTGTTCATGTTGTACATTTGGCCATGGCAAGCACCTGAGTTTCCTCCAGCTCTATTAATTTCCTCCATTATTACGGTTGCTTCAGTGAGGCTTAGGCCAGATCCGCCATAATCTTCAGGAATCAAAGCAGCTAACCACCCTTCCTTTGTGAGTGCCTCAACAAAATCCTTTGGATACTTTCTTTCGGTATCAATTTTTCGATGGTATTCTGGTGGAAATTGAGAACACAAGGATCTTACACCCTGTCTAATTTCTAGATGTTTTTCTTTAAAGTTTTCCAATTTGAAGCCAATTAATTTGCTTGTACTTTAGTAAATACTTTGACCTACATAATAAACAACACCAACCCCGGCGCCCATAATTAATGAAATTAAAATAAAGCTTATCGCTAAGCCTTTTAAATTTCCCTTCTCGTCAGACATTGTTTTAAACCCTTTCAACAGATACAATTAAAGAAGATTGACCTTTTCAAAAGGCAACTTACGTCCTCTTTTAGCGTTTTGTACCTTGAGGCACAAACAGCATTTAGGGTTTTGCCATTATTTTTTTGATCTGTTGTTTTATTTTACGACTTTTTATTTTTTCACGACAAAACTTCGTATACCATAATAAAAATAGTAAATTTGTCTCTAACGTAGCCAGGTTGGTTCCTTTACCTTTTTTTATTGGGCATTGAAGATAATCGCCAAATAGTCTCTTTGAGACTTTTGGTTAAAGAGTACTAGGTTTTAAAAATGCAAATGAATGTTTTTATTTTTAAAAATTTCTGTTATAAGGAAATCCACTAACAGTAAAAAGAAGTCATAATGTTAAAGGTATTTAGCTGGTTCCGGAAGGAATTAAAGTACCAGAAATTGGCTTACGGCAATTTTTATAGCTGGTACATAAAAAAAGATTATAAAAAATAATTAAAAGGGCGGTGGGTGAGCCGCCCTTATTTTATGATATCTAATAAAAAGTCTAATTTTTGCGATTTCACTTAGATTAAAACTCATTTTGCAAATTTGAATTTATATGGTAAGACTAAGAAAAATCTGGCTCAGACCAGAAAAAAGGCAGGAAACAGGCATGAAAAAATCCCCTCGGTGGCGTATAGCCATAGCGTTAAGCGCTCTTTCAATTATATTTGTATCAGCGGCATTAGCCGGTTAATGAAAGCATCTAACTGTCGTAAATGTGTTCGTAAGGTACTGATTTTTGTAGAATAAACTTACGATAAGTATTATCATAGTTTAATTGTTTTGCTCAGATTTAATTTCAGCAGTTTGAAAATATGGAACTTAACGATAGACACATTTTAAGACAATTATTCAAAACTGCAGTGGATGCCGCAGACCCAAAATTAACCTTACCGTCAAATTTACCTATACCTCCAAAGGGAAGAACCATTGTAATAGGTTGTGGCAAAGGTGTGGCCCAAATGGCGTCAGTTTTAGAACAATCTTGGGATGGGGATTTGAAAGGCGTTGTTGTCACTCGTTATGGGTTTTCAGTCGACTGTAAAAAAATAAAAGTTTTGGAAGCGGCTCACCCTATACCTGATGAAAATGGATTGAATGCAACGAACTGCATTTTTGAAGCATTGGAGGGACTGACTAGTGATGATCTTGTTATAGCGCTGATATGCGGTGGGGGATCGGCTTTGCTGCCGGCGCCACCGCCGAATTATAAATTGTCAGATGAGCAAGAGTTAAATAAAACTTTATTGAATTCTGGTGCGCCAATTGGCGTGATGAATGCAATAAGAAAGCATTTTTCTCTAGTTAAAGGTGGTCAGCTAGCGCTCGCTGCTTACCCAGCAAAAGTGGTTACTTTAGTTGTATCTGATGTTCCTGGTGATGATCCCGCTCAAGTTGCATCTGGGCCGACAATAGCTGATCAGGTTTCAATACAGGAAGTAATCTCATTTATTAATGGTTATAAAATCAACATACCTGCTAATATTAAAGAGTATTTTGAAAAAGAAATCATAAACATACCCTCAATCGGTGACACAAGATTTATCAAAAATGAGATCAAAGTTATTGCATCTTCTAAAATTTCTTTAATGGCAGCAGCAAAAAAAGCCCAAGATCTAGGTTTTCATTCGTACATCTTATCAGATGCCATAGAGGGAAGGGCAGCGGATATCGGAATAATGCATGCTGCAATAGCAAAGTTTAGAAAAGGTGAAAATACAATCTTTCGAAGACCTGCAGTTATATTATCTGGTGGAGAAACCACTGTAGAAATTACTGGCAAGCCGGGTCGTGGTGGACGAAATACTGAGTTCTTATTAGCTTTCGCATTGGCTATTGAAAATGAAACAAATATTACTGCTTTAGCTGCTGATACTGACGGTATAGATGGCTCAGAAAATAATGCTGGTGCTTTTTGTGACGGAGATACAGCAATCAAGATGCGCGAAAAGGGATTTAATCCCAGAATGCATCTTATGAAGCACGACGCTTGGACTGCATTTAATGCAGTTGATGAACTTTTTATTACTGGTCCAACGGGAACAAATGTAAATGATTTTAGGGCTATCTTATTGAATTAATTTTAAGAAGTGACCGACATACATTTTTATGTTGTCTGTATTTTGCAAACATTTACTTCTGTTCAGCGTTGCTCATCATGATGCGTTGTGTCAAAAGGCTGAGGCTAGGTGAATAGAGGGTAACGAAGTGACTGACTATAAAATGCGCCGAAAAATCATGGTTGATACGCAAATCCGACCATCTGATGTTACTAAATTTCCAATCATCGAAGCTTTTCTTTCTGTTCCTCGAGAGAAGTTTGTTCCCGATGGCAAGCGAGAGGCTGCTTACATTGGTGAAAATTTCCAAATTGGGCAAAGCCGCGTGATTCTTGAGCCCAGGACTTTGGCCAAACTTCTAGACGCGCTTGACATCCATAAAGATGAATTAGTTTTGGATATTGGAACAGGTTTAGGTTATTCATCAGCAATCATTAGCTTAATAGCGGAGGCTGTTATAGCGGTTGAGGACGACAGCAATTTGGCAACTGAAGCTGAAGAAATTTTGTCTGATATTGGAGCAGATAACGTAGTCGTTCAAGTTAGTAAACTAGAAGACGGTGCTCCTGAGCATGGGCCTTATGACGTAGTTATTTTACAAGGTGGTATTGAAGAAATTCCAGAGTCGATATCAAAACAGCTTAAAAATGGTGGGAGGGTAGGTGCTATCTTTGTAGAAAAAGGTCTTGGCACAGCAAAAATTGGATTTAAACTAAATGATAAAATCAATTGGCGATATGCCTTTAATGCTGCGGCTCCTGTTCTTCCAGGTTTTTTTAAACAAAAAGACTTTGCCCTCTAGTAAAGTTGATAAGATAATTGAATAAGCCACTGATTCTAGGAAAATTGATGAAGTTTAGTATTTTTATTTTGATTTTTGTAATGGCAAGTAACTTGGCCCTTTCAGCAAGCGCTAAAGATACCTTTATAGACGCTTTGGTGAGTGCCTATAATACCAGCGGTTTGCTAGATCAAAATAGGGCGGTGCTTAGAGCAGCAGATGAAGATGTAGCGACTGCGGCATCTCAGTTGGCTCCTGTAATTTCATGGGCATCTTCAGTCTCACATAGTGGTAGTGATTNCAGTTCCTTTGATACTTCGGCAAGCATCTCACTCTCAGCTGACTATACTGTTTATGATGGTGGCAAAAGTAATTTAGGCCTAGAGGCAGCAAAGTTTTCGGTTCTTGCCACGCGGTCGAAGCTGATTAATATAGAGCAAAATGTTCTTTTTGAGGCCGTGACCGCTTATTTAGGAGTTATTCGGGAAACTGAGAAAGTCGCCCTTCGAAAGAATAACTTGTCTGTAATACGCGAAGAATTAAAAGCAGCAAACGACAGATTTGAAGTTGGTGAAATTACCAAAACTGATGTTGCATTGGCAGAGGCTAGACTGGCGGCTTCAAACTCAGCGTTAGCTGTCGCNAAAGGTTCATATGAAAAGGCAGTAGCAAGCTATATATCTGCAATTGGAGAAAATCCAAATTCTTTAGAATATCCAAGCTTTGTTCCAAAGGTGCCAGACACTTTAGAAAATGCTATTGCAATCGCACTAAAAGAACATCCATCGATCGACGAATTAAAAAATCTAATTAAAGTATCTGAAATTAATTTAAAAATAGCTGACTTAGCTACGGGTTTCACTATATCATTTGGGAGTTCCGTATCGCTTGACGAAGAGGGTGAGAGTAGCGGAGAACTTAGCATTTCAGCGAGTGGTCCGATTTTTTCAGGTGGTAAATTATATTCNTCATCGCGAAAGAAAATTGCTTTAAATGAGCAGGCTTTAGCAAGACTTTATACGTCAAAAATTTCAATCGANCAAAACGTTACAAATGCTTTCTCTTCGCTGCAAGTAGCAAAAGCAGCTAAATCGGCTGCCGAGGAGCAAATCCGAGCAACTGAAGTGGCTTTAAAAGGAGTGAAAGAGGAAGCGGTTCTTGGGGCTCGTACAACATTGGACGTTTTGAATGCAGAAAAGGATCTTTTGGATGCTCGTGTGCAACTCATTTCAGCGAAGGTTGACGAGCAGCTTTCCATGTACCGATTATTATCGCAGATAGGTCGGTTAAATGCAGATTACTTAAAGTTACCTGTCCGTCAATATGATGTAAAACAGTACTATGATCTTGTTAAAGACGCACCTGCTTCTAAGACCAAAAGCGGACAAAAATTAGATAAGCTTCTAAAGTCTTTGACTATGGATTAATAATTTACCGATTAATTAGGCGGCTTCTGCTTCCATAGCGGCGTTTCTACGCTCGCTTTCTTCACGCGATAGTGCCACAGAAGTCCGTATTCCTTTTTCAACAAACTCCATCAATCCTTCAACTACACGTTCATTTGGATCAATTCCTGCGCACGATAAAACTTCTCGACCATCCCTAGATCGAGCCCACCTGGCTATTTGCTCTGGACCATTACCATATTTACGGTCATCCGCTATCGCATCGTCTAAAGCCGCCAATACTACTGCAGCAAAAAGCTTTCGTGCGCGGTTTCCCTGCTCTGAATTAAAAGCTGTTGCGTCAACGAAATCTTTCATCTCGTCGCTCCTTAAATAAAATTAATGTTGGTGTTGGGGCGCTTATGGACCAAAAAAAACGATTCGGGTAGCCTAATTTTGCATACCAGATATGCAATTTTAGCATACCCCTCGAATAATTTCAAAAAAGAGCCATGTTGCCACAACAAGATGTTAGAGATATAGAGTGCACTATTTAAACGTCAACTCAAATTGAAAGCAAAGTTTTATGCCAAAGATCAATGGCAATGAAATCAAACCTGGAAATGTATTAGAACATGACAATGGGTTATGGGCAGCTGTTAAAGTTGAGCACGTAAAACCGGGTAAAGGCGGAGCGTTTGCGCAGGTTGAACTAAAAAATCTTAGAACAGGGTCTAAACTTAATGAAAGGTTTAGAAGTGCAGATAAAGTAGAGCGAGTTCGATTAGAGCAAAAAGATCAGCAATTTTTATATGAGTCGGATGGAATGCTCGTTTTTATGGATGTTGAAACTTTTGAGCAGGTAGAATTACCCTCGGATTTATTAGGTGGCCGCCGACCATTTTTACAAGACGGAATGACGATAGCCGTAGAATTCTATGATGACGAAGCGATTAATGCTACGTTGCCTCAAAAAGTAACTTGTGTCGTTGTCGAAACAGAACCAGTAGTAAAAGGCCAAACCGCTGCAAACAGCTTCAAGCCAGCAATTTTAGACAATGGTATGAAAGTAATGGTGCCGCCTTTTATCGACCAAGAAGAGAAAATTAATGTGAATACCGAGACGCTCGAATACTCTGAGAGAGCCTAATTATTCATTAAAATTATCTCGGTGATAAGTAATTTCTATTTCTCCTGCCATCATTTTTTTTGAGGCTAAGTCGAACCTTAAATATGCTAAAGCTTGATTGTTTGTGGAGGAGAATACTTTTCCAACAATTTTATTATTTGCGTGTATTGGTGTGTCAAAAGGTACGTTTCCCTTAGTATTTACGATCGCCAACCCCTTCCTCAGTGTTGTCTTGTGTTTCATCCGCGCCGTGACTTCTTGACCAACATAGCACCCTTTTTTAAAATCAACGCCATTTAAAGCTTCGAAGCCATATTCCAAGATGTAGCTGTCACTTGATAATTCTTTACCAAATTCGGGTATGAGATTTTCAATCCGTATTTTCTCCCAATCTATATTTTTTTCACTACAGTCTTCATGACTGTAATACCTCCATCCCATTTTAGGATGCCGTGGGTCGTCAAAACTTTTATGGGGTTTATTATTAAGTCCTGTACTTACTTTTAAATCAGTTTTCTCAATACTTATTTCCGCTCTCAACTTGTATAAATTCAGAAGTTTAACAAGAGTATCACTGACTAAGGACTGTACATCGATTAGAATATCTTTGCCCATTTCTATTAAAAAAAAGTCTGTAACAAGTTTACCTTGTGGAGTTAAAAGTGCTGAATAAATTATGTTGCTATCTAATTTAGTCACATCATTTGTAACTAAATTCTGCAAAAAAGATTTGGCATCAGGACCGCTGACGCATAAGACAGTTCTATCACACATTTTACACCCTAATTACTATAAAATGAACTTTTTTAATTATTAAATGTCAATGAATTCTATGCAATGCCCGCTCCAATTTCCATTATAATTCCAACTCTCAATTCGGAAAACGAACTATGTGAAACTATTGGATCTCTCTTTGAAGGAATAGAAAATAATTTAATTAGAGAGTTAATTGTTTCGGATGGAGGCTCAACAGACAAAACAAAATCCATCGCCTATGAGGCGGGAGCTGTCGTCGTTGAAGGCCCCTCTGGCAGGGGTTTGCAGATAAGTAATGGTATAGATAAATCTACAGGTGATTGGA
>JGI24820J26691_1000383_pt1 | contig 13199 bp, 15 predicted proteins | sample METZYME_5_50m_FD_26691 | JGI IMG/M metagenome (IMG submission 26691) | reverse complement strand
TCAGCAGGAGCTTCTTCAGCTGGTGCTTCTTCTTTTACTTCTTCAGCAGGAGCTTCTTCAGCTGGTGCTTCTTCTTTTACTTCTTCAGCTGGTGCTTCTTCTTTTACTTCTTCAGCTGGAGCTTCCTCAGCTAACTTTGCTGCAGCTTTCTTTGCTTTTGCTTCTTCTTTTTTTGCTAAACTTGCTTTGATTCTATCTTTAATAACTTTATCGCGATTCTTTTTCCATTCACTAACTGCTTTATCAATATCTGCATCTGATAAACCTTGGCCTATTAAATGCCATCTATATGCCAGTCCGGATCTTTTCATCAATTTATTTACTGGATCTGATACCTGGGCACCGAGCTTCAGCCATTCAAGAATACGATCTTCTTTAAGACTATAATTTTTTTCTTTATCTTTTTCAATTGGATTGTACCAACCAACTTGCTCAATAGCAGAGCCATCTCTTCTTTTTCGTGAATCAATTATTATAACTCTATAAAAAGGTCTATTTCGTCTACCAATTCTTTTTAATCTTATTTTAGTTGCCATAAAGCTCTTTCTTTTATATTAAAATTTAACACGCGTAATTTGTTTAAAAGTAATGAATACTACAAATGATTTATTTTTATGAAAAATCAATAGACATTAGCTTAGAAATACCCTTTTTTTCTGCTGTGACACCATAAATACAATCAGCAGACTCCATTGTGAGCTTATTATGAGTAACCATAATAAATTGGGTAGATTTACTGTATTCTTTAATAACATCTGTGAATTTTTTAATGTTTATGTCATCTAAAGGAGCATCAATTTCGTCTAAAATACAAAAAGGACTAGGCTTATACTGATATATTGAAAATAGAAGAGCTATTGCAGTTAAAGATTTTTCTCCAGCAGATAACATTTTTAAAGAATTATTTCTTTTTCCAGGAGGCTGTGCAAGAATTTTGATGTCTGAATTAAGAGGATCATTATCATCTGTTAACTTTAATGAACCACTACCTCCACTAAAAAAAACTGTAAACATCTTCTCAAAATTTTTCTTTACACTTTCAAATGTTTCACTAAACTGTTTTTTTGCTACTCTATCAATCTTTTTGATTGCTTCCTTTAGATTATCTTCAGCTTCAATCAAATCTGACTTTTGTTCTTTTAATGTTGTTAAACGATTATTTTTTTCTTCAAACTCATCTTTAACAGCCCAATTTATAGGGCCTATATTTTCAATACTTCTTTTAATTTTTTCAATCCTATAAACCATATCGCTAATGTCATAATCTTTAATATCTAATAATTTTACTTTACTTCCATATTTCTCAACTAAATTTTGATTGATTTGAGATTTTTTAAGTTTTGATTCAGCAATTTTCATTTCAGCATTCTTGATTTCATAGAATAAATCATCTTTACTAAAGTTTTCTGAATCTAATTTTGCTCTTATGGATTCCATTTTAACAAATGACTTGTTGACATCATTTTCTTTTTTTTCCAACTCAATATTGTTTTTATTGATTTGCTCTTGAATTTCTTTAATAGATTTATCCATCTCTGAGAAATCAAACTCTTTTTCTTTTTTGTAAGAGTCTATTTTATTTTTATAGTCTTCGATACTTGCTTTTAGATTTTCATATTTTTTGTCAGTTTCAATTACGGTATAATTTTTATTTTTAAAGTTTTCTCTACTTTGTGTTGATAAGCTTTTTAATACATCACTTTTAGTAACAATATTAATGTAATTTTTATCAAACTTATTCAATTCAGAAATCTTTTTTTGAAGTTCATCTTCAAGTATTCCTACACCCTGAGATGATTGAATATTTTTTTCTTGAATTTCCTTTAAAAGATTTTCTGTAAGCAAATCTACCTTAGACTTTAATTTTGACAACGAATCTTTTTCATTTAAATATTTTTCTCGAGCATTATCGAACTCAACACTATTAACTTTTTTCTTAGAGGTATTTTTTTTTAAAAGTTTATTTTTTTCTTTGAGAAGAATTTCTAAAGGTTCTATTGTTATGTCTAAATCTTTAATTCTTGCAGAAGCTAGCTTAATTTCAAGTTCTTGAAGTTCTTTTGAAAGTTTTTCATGTCTTTTAAAACGTTTAAGTTGAAGATCTAAGCGCTTTAACTTGAAAATCAATTTCTACAATAATGTCATCAATTCTTTCAAGATCCCTAAGATTAAGTTCAAATTTTTTGATAGTTGATCTTCTTTTAGATTTATATTTATTTACACCAGCGGCTTCCTCAAACATATTTCTTCTACTGTCGTCTTTGTCAGAAAGAATCTGGTCAATCATATTCAACTCAATTACTGAATAAGCATCTGAAGTAAGTCCTGTATCAATAAAAAGATTCGATATATCTTTTAATCTGCAAGCATTTCTATTAATAAAATATTCACTTTCTCCAGATCTATAAAGACGTCTTCCTATTTCAACTTCTGAAAATTCAGTAGGTAAAAGACCTTTAGTATTTTCAATAGTTAAAAAAACTTCACAAAGCCCTAATGGTTTAATATTTGAGGCTCCATTAAAAATAACATCTTCCATTTTAGAACTTCTTAATCTTGATGTTTTTTGNTCNCCTAGAACCCATCTAATTGCATCAACTATATTAGTTTTTCCACAACCGTTAGGACCAACAATCCCAGTAATTCCACTATCTAAAAGAACTGTCTCTTTTTTAGCAAAAGATTTAAAGCCAAAAATTTCTAATTTTTTAATATTCATTTTAACCTGGAGGCCATCCTAATTTTTTACCACCAATTAAATGTAAATGTATATGAAAAACAGTTTGCCCTCCGTCTTCATTGCAGTTAAAAATAGTCCTATAACCACTTTTATCAATTTCAAATTTTTTTGCTAAAAACTTTGCAATCTTAAAAAGCTTTCCTACTAAGTTAATATCTATATCTTCAATTTCATTAAGAGTTGATATCTTTTTTTTGGGAATAATTAATATGTGTACAGGTGCAACTGGATTAATATCATCTATAGCAATAATATTTTCATCTTCGTAATGAATATTTGCGGGTATTTCTTTATCAATAATTTTTTCAAATATTGTTTTATTCATTATTAATCATTAACTCATTTATAATTGAAATTATAGAAACTATAGCTGTTTCAGTCCTTAATATAGTTCCTCCTAAATTAATTTTTATGAAATTTTTATCATTTATAAAATTTTTTTCTTCATCAGAAAAGTCACCTTCTGGACCAACCATTAAATTAATTTTCTTATTATTTTTAAAATTATCTTTAATGAGATCAATTTGTTGATATAAAGATTTTTGAGAATCAATAACGCAAGCAATATTTATCGCATTAGGGTCATACCATTGTTCAAATGTCATTAATTGATTCAATTTTGGAAAATTGGCCCTCATACTTTGTTTACATGCAGAATGTATAATAGCTAAAATTTTTTCATTATTTATTGAAGATTTGATTGACTTATCAAATTTGATAGGAGTTAATTCGTTTACTCCCAACTCAATAGATTTCTCTAAAGCTATTTTAAATCTATTATTTTTTATGAGTGGCAATGCAAGGTGAATTTTATATTTTTTTTTATCTGAAATTTTTTTTTGAGATAATATATTTCCACTTACTAATCTTTTATTTAAATCTTTAATTATTGCTTTATAAACAGTTCCTCTTCCGTCTGTTAATATAATTTCTGAATCTTCCTTTAACCTGAGCACTGAAATAATATGGTGCGACTCCTTCTCATCAAGAAAAAAAGTTGAATTCTTTATATTTCTTTTGTCAATATATGAGTAATTACTCACGATTAATCTGATATTTTAAATAAATGAAACCTCCACCAAAGTCTTTTTTACCATGAAAAGGTTCAACAAACTGAAAATGATCATAACCAAGACCTAAAGAAATAGTATTGGACATAGTTGGTGAAGTAAAATTAACTCCGAAACCAAAAGAACCTGCTAATGAAGTTTGAGAGTTTGTACTACTCCATTTCTTCTTAAAACTTGAAATATTTTCATCAGCATCGACACCGATTAATGGACCGATAGAAAATAAAAGATATGGTCGAAAATTATTTGCAATTTTTCCATCAAAAAGATAATAATTAGTTCTAAATAAAAGAGGAAATAGCAAAATATCTTTTTCACCCGCAACTTGAAATTGATTATAAAATGGATCATAGATTGGATATTCATCATTTCTTACATCGTAAAGTCTTAAATCAACTCCAATAGATAAATTTGATCTTACGTTTTTTTCATATTCGTAGCCAAAACCGTAACCATTATTTGCAAAAATGAAATTAAGATTTTGATTATTTCCTTGTGCAAATAAATTTGATACTAATATTACTAAAATTAATAATTTTTTATTCATTGTCTTCAAACTCCGCATCTTTAACTTTTTTGAAATCTATTTTTGTCTTTTTTTTAATAACAATTTTTTCTTCTTTAAGATTTATAAATCTATAAATGATCCACAAAATAAAAGCTGCTAATAAAATTTTTGTTATCATAATTATGCAGGATTAAAATACTTAATACCTTGATGTGGTTGATGAATTTCATTAAGAAGATTATCAAAATCATCAGAATTTTCAACAAAATCTATGTTATTAGTATTAATAATTAAAAGAGGGCCATCCTCGTAGTTTACAAAAAATTCTTGGTACCTCTCATTTACTTGATTGATATAATCTCTTGTTACACCCTTCTCAAAATCTCTTCCTCTTTTTTTAATATTTGTCATTAATCTATCTGTATCAGCCTGTAAATAAACTACAAGATCAGGCTTAACAATATCTTTTTCTAAAATATCTGCAACATGCGAATATAATTTAAATTCTGCTTCTGAATTAAGCGTAAAATCTGCAAACAATCTATCTTTCTCAAACATATAATCTGTCACAACTCCTTTTTGAAGCAAATTTAACTGTTTAATTTCTTTTTGCTGTTGCTGATATCTTTGTAATAAAAAGAAAATTTGAGTTTGAAATGCATTTGACTCTGGATCATCGTAAAAATCTTTTAAAAAAGGATTATCCTCGAAATTTTCAAAAACTTTTCTTGCATTCAATTTATCTGCAATACGCTCTGCTAAACTTGTCTTACCAACACCTATTGGACCTTCAATTGCTATATATGCTTCCAANTCTTTCATGCTTTTTTATCGATAATATACTTTTCCACTACTGAAGTATCAGGACACTTTTCAAGTAAATCAACAACTTTAACACCTGTTTTTGGAAAAATTTCATTTGGTATTAATTCACTTAATGGTTTTAGTACAAATTTTCTAAAAATAGAACCTGGGTGCGGAATCTCTAACTCTTTGGTAGATATGAAAGTATTTCCAAAAAAAATTATATCAATATCAATTGTTCTTGGCTGGTTTTTTTCTCTTTTTAAATCTCTCCCAAGCATATTTTCAATATCTTTAATTTTGTCTAATAAATTAAATGGACTAAGGGTTGTCGATATTTCTATAACAATATTTAAAAAATATGGCTGATTCTCATTAAACAATGGTTCCGTTTTATAAAAAGAAGATGATTTAATATTTGTTATTTCATCANNACTATCCAGCATAGCAATGCTTGAAGCAATGTTGGACTCTCTNTCACCTAGATTAGATCCAATTGATAAATATACTTTATTCACTCTTTTCTTCCATTTCAACTTCAACAAAATCTAATTCTTCTTTTTGATATATATTAAATTTTCTAATTCTTACAGTTATTGATTTAGGACTGTAAAGCTTCATTAAATCATTTATTATGTTTTGACAAAATGTTTCCAATAGATCAAAATTATTATCATTATTTATTCTTTTTACATGCTCAACAATGTCTACATAGTTTACCGTTTCATCAATAGAGTCATTAATTTTTTGTTTTTTAAAAAATAATTCAACATCTACTGCGAGATTCACACCATTGATTTTTTCATCTTCGAAAACACCATGGTAACCTTTTATTTTTAGATTTTTAACAGAAATTTTTAACATACATTTATATTACAAACAAAAAACCCTCATTAATGAGGGTTTTTTGAAAAAGGAAAATTACTACATTTACATCATGCCACCCATGCCGCCCATGCCGCCCATGCCCATATCAGGTGCACCGCCGCCGCCTGGCATTGAATGATCGTGNTCTTCAGGTTGTTCTGTAATTGCTGCCTCAGTTGTAAGAAGTAGTCCTGAAATTGAAGCTGCATTTTCAACAGCAACTCTAGCAACTTTAGCTGGATCAATAATACCTGCTTTAAACATATTTACATATTCATCATTCCTAGCATCGTAACCAAAGTCGGATTTACCTTCCATTACTTTTTGAACAACTATAGAAGCTTCAACTCCAGCATTTGAACAAATCTGTCTAATTGGTCCTTCCAATGCTCTTTGCATAATATCTACGCCAACCTGTTCAGATGCAGTAACTTTAAGTTTCGTTAAGTCAACACTTGCACGAAGAAGTGCAACTCCACCGCCTGGTACAATTCCTTCTTCAACAGCTGCCCTAGTAGCATGTAATGCGTCATCAACTCTAGCTTTTTTCTCTTTCATTTCAACTTCAGTTGCAGCACCAACATTTAATACTGCTACTCCTCCTGAAAGCTTAGCTAATCTTTCTTGCATTTTTTCTTTATCATAATCTGAAGAAGATTTTTCAATTTGTACTTTGATTTCATTTACTCTTGCTTCAATAGTAGCTTTATCTCCACTTCCATCAACAATAGTAGTATTATCTTTATCACTAACAACTTTTTTACATGTACCTAAAAACTCTAAAGTTGCATTTTCAAGCTTATAACCTTGCTCTTCTGATATAACGGTAGCACCGGTTAATATAGCTATATCCTCAAGCATTGACTTTCTTCTATCTCCAAATCCAGGTGCTTTAACAGCTAAAACCTTGAAAGTACCACGAAGCTTATTGACTACTAAAGTAGCTAAAGCTTCGCCTTCAATGTCTTCTGCAATAATTAATATTGGTTTTCCTGCTTGTACAACTTTTTCAAGTAAAGGAAGTAAATCTTTCATATTGCTTATTTTTTTGTCATGTACTAAAACAAAAGGTTCGTCTAAATCAGCCTCCATAGAATCTGAATTAGTTACAAAATATGGTGATAAGTATCCTCTGTCGAACTGCATTCCCTCGACGAATTCTAAAAATGTCTCTGCTGTTTTAGATTCTTCAACTGTTATAACACCATCTTTTCCAACTTTATCCATTGCTTCCGCAATTTTGGATCCAATTTCATGATCATCATTTGCTGAAATAGTCGCAACTTGAGCGATTTGTTTTGAATCTGGAATATCTTTAGAGGTCTTCGCAATTGATTTAATAACACTATCTTTAGCAAGATCAATTCCTCTTTTTATTTCCATTGGGTTAGCTCCTGCAGTAACATTTTTTAAACCTTCAGCAATTATAGATTGAGCTAAAACAGTTGCTGTTGTTGTACCGTCACCAGCTACATCTGAAGTCTTAGATGCAACTTCTCTAACCATCTGAGCGCCAACATTTTCTAATGAATCTTCTAAATCAATTTCTTTAGCTACAGATACACCATCTTTTGTAACAAGTGGTGAGCCAAATTTTCTTTCAATAACAACATTACGTCCTTTTGGACCTAATGTAACTTTNACAGCGTTTGCAAGCTTATCTACACCCTTTTTAAGGGAACCTCTTGCTTCTGTGTTNTATGCAATATCTTTTGCCATTTTTTCTCCTTATAAAATTGCCAGAATATCACTTTCTCTCATGATAAGTAACTCTTTACCTTCATGTGTGATTTCTGTACCTGAATATTTTCCGTATAAAACAACATCGCCTGGTTTAACAGTCATTCCAACTTTTCCATCTTTATCACTTTTTCCAGGACCAACTACTACAACAGTACCCTGCTGTGGTTTTTCTTGAGCCGTATCTGGTAAAATAATACCGCTAGCAGTCTTTTCGTCCGCAGCTAATGCTTCGACAACTACTCTATCTTCGAGTGGTTTAATTTTTAAAGACATTTTTGCACTCCTTTTAAAATTACTTAATAAAATTGCCTAGAATTTTAGTATAAATTGATGTTAATAACAAATAATTTTCTNCAATAAAAACTATTTACCAGTACTTCCAAACCCACCCTCGCCTCGAGTTGATTTGGATAATTCGTCAACAAGTTCGAATTCTATTGGAGAACTATCCACTGCAACTAGTTGGAAATACCTTTCTCCTCTGGATATCTTGTAATCTTTATCATAGATATTATCAACCATTCCAACTATTTCTCCTCTGTATCCACCATCAATTAATCCAATTGAATTAGCAAGCCTAAGGGGAGTTTTTGAAATGCTTGATCTTGGAAAAAGGTAATATGCTCTATTATCAATGTTCTCACAAGCTATCTGAAGTGGTATAGGCGTAGTTGAATTTGCTGGAATAATTTGATCTTCCACTACAAAGAGGTCTAGTCCAGCATCTCCCGAATGAAAGTGTGTATGATTTTCATACAGCGATTTAGCCCTATCATTAAAAGGCTTAATTCTTAATTTCATTTTTATGAATTAAAGTTCTTATTGGGAAAGGAATATCAATGTTTTCTTTTTTATATCTTTTATGAAGAGCTTTTATGAAAGCATTTAATATGGTATTATGGTCACCAAACTCTTTACCTTGAAAATAGATGAAAAAATTGATGCTTGAATCAGCAAATTCTCTAAATCTGATTGTTGGCTTGTAATTTTTGTTCATACAATCTAATGATTCATAAAGTTCATTAGCAACTTCAAGTGTTATTTTTTCGACATGATCTAAATCGCTTTCGTAAGATACACCAATTTTAATTGGAACTCTAAAAGCAGCATCTTTGGATGTAAAATTTTTTGAAACTGAACCCGATAAAACTGAGTTTGGAATTGAAATTATATTATTGGCTCTCTCTCTTATGGTTGTATACCTCCAACCAATATTTTTTACATATCCTTGAAATCCATTATCAAGCTCAACAAAGTCACCTTCTTTCATGGTCTGGCTAAGTAAAATGTTAATTCCACCAAATAAATCTGATAACGTATCTTTTAGAGCTAATGAAACTGCTAGACCACCTACACCTAGTGCCGTTATTAGAGGGGTTATAGAAACTCCAAATGTCTGTAAAACAAATAGAAATCCTAAAGCAAATATTGTAAAATTCACTAATCCTTTAAAAATTCCTGTTGAGGGTAATGATGTATTTGATTCAGCCCATACATCAAGTAATCCAAGAACAATTCTTGATGATGTTAAGCTTATTGAAATAACTAAGAATGATAAAATTATTTTTGGTAAATATAATCCGACAGGTTCTGGTAAATCTGCATCTCCAATAGCAATTGATAATGAGGCAAGAAAAAACCAAAAAACTATTATAGAATTAACTGCATTAATAACAACATCATCTCCCTTCCATGAACTCTTGTCTGAGAGAATTTTTATTTTACTAAATAAAAACCTTTTAAAAATAACGCCTAAAATTGTACCAATGGCAACAATTCCAATTTCTGAAACCATATTTATTTGTAATAAGTCCATTTTTTACCTTTCGTGGGTAGATTACTAATAAAAGTTAACTTGGTCAAGTATTGACATTAAGGTTCAATCCAATCACCATTTTCCTTAATAAGGTGTATTAACTCATCAACAGCATGTTTACTCGGTATATTTCTTTTAACTAATTCTTTACCTTTGTATAGTGAAATAAATCCTGTTCCTGAACCAACATAACCATAATCTGCATCAGCCATTTCACCAGGACCATTTACAATACATCCCATAACTGAAATTTTTAAACCTTTTAAATGGTTTGTACTTTCCTTTACTAAAGATGTTGTTTTTTGTAAATCAAATTTTGTTCTTCCGCATGAAGGACAAGAAATGTAATCTGTTTTGAAAATTCTGGTTCTAGTATTTTGTAAAATTAGAAATGATAATTCGTTTATTTTGTTTTTATTTTTTTTTGAAGAAATCCATATTCCATTACCCATACCTTCTAGAAATAAAGAACCTATATCAATAGATGCGTCTATTGCTGTTTTTTCAAAATCTTCCCAATTATATTGACCTTTAAGAATTACAGGATTTTTTATATTTAGCTCCTCAAAAAAATCAATTGCTTCAATAAGTTTGTGTCTTGACTCACCCGTTACGTCAAGGATAAAAACCACATTTTCGTTAAATGATTGATTGATGGTATTTTTTATTCTTTTAAAACAAAGATTTATAAAATTTATTTTATCAGACTTTTTTTCACTTTTTCTGTAGTCTTTAACTGAATTAAAAAATGGAAAAGTATTTTTAAAACAATTTTTTACCCATTCTTCAGACTGTAAAATATATTTTTTATTTAAATCAAAATTTTTTCTTTTAGTAGAAAAAATATAATCTGGTGAATTTTCCTCAAATATACTCTCATCTTCAGAAATTACTATCGGTGGGTTTTCTTGACCTATATTATCAACCTCAAATGTTTCTCTTTTATAGTAAGAAAAAGCTCTAATATTATTAAAATTTGCTTTTCTAATAGAAGCTGATTCAATTTTTGAAATAATTTTTTCAGCTGCAGGAATTTCAAACTCTGGATCTTCTGTTAATGATACCCGAATAGTATCTCCGAGACCTTCGGTTAATAAGGTGCCTATTCCTAGTGCTGATTTTATTCTTCCATCTAATCCATCTCCAGCTTCTGTTACACCCAAATGGAGAGGAAAATACATTTTTTCAGATTCCATTACCTTGACTAATAGCCTATAAGCATGAATCATAACAATTGGATTTGATGATTTCATTGATAAGACCACTTGATCAAAGTTTTCTCTAATACAAACTCTTAAAAATTCCATAGCTGACTCAACCATTCCATTAGGCGTATCGCCAAATTTATTCATAATTCTATCTGATAAAGAACCATGGTTAGTACCTATCCTTAGAGCTGTTCCATTTTTTTTACATGAATTGATTAAATCAACGAATTTTTGTTCAATTTTTTTGACTTCTTCTTGATATGTTTCGTCGTCATATTCTTTTATTTCGAATTTCTTTTTATCCACAAAATTTCCTGGATTAATTCTGACTTTTTCAACAATCTCAGATGCTACAATGGCGGCGTTTGGAGTAAAATGTATATCAGCTACTAAAGGTTTAGAATATCCTTCAGCTTTAAGACCATTTCTAATATTTTCAAGATTTTTTGCTTCTTTTATACTCGGAGCTGTAAATCTAACTAATTCTCCGCCAGCTTTGAAAATTCTTATTGCTTCATCTACGCTTGATTTCGTATCTGCGGTTGATGCTGTGGTCATTGATTGTGTTTTAATTTTATGATTGCTACCAATAAATAAGTCGCCAATTTTTACGCTTACAGTTTTTCTTCTCATGCTATCTAACTTTAAAGGTAGTAAGAGACATTAAAGCAAACAAAATTCCAATTATCCAGAATCTTGTTACTACTCTTGACTCTGGCCATCCTTTAAGCTCAAAATGATGATGAATTGGTGCCATTAAAAAGAATTTTTTACCTACTCCATATTTATTTTTTGTGTATCTAAAGTACAATACCTGAATGATAACCGATAAGGTTTCAATAACGAAAACTCCACCAACAATTAACAGTAAAACTTCTTTTTTTAGAAGAATTGCTAATGTTCCTAAAGCAGCTCCTGTAGACAATGAACCTACATCTCCCATAAAAATTTCTGCTGGTTTAGCATTAAACCATAAAAAACCTAAACAGCCCCCAAAAAAAGCAGTTGCAAAAATTGTTAATTCACTAGCTAAAGGTAAATATGCAATATATAAATAGTCGGTAAAGTCAACTCTTCCAGAAATATATGCAATTATACCAAATACGCTTACAGAAATAGCTAATAACCCTGCTGCAAGCCCATCAAGACCATCAGTTAAATTAACAGCATTTGAGGTAGCTGAAACAACCAAAATGATAAAAATTGCGTAAATGATGGGATAATAAAAGTTTATTGATACGTTTTTTAAAAAAGGTACAAAGGTTGAAAGTGTATAATCTCCATAAACGTTTGAACTTATCAGCAAATATGAAATGAAAATACCTAAGAAGGTTTGTGCAAGAAGTTTGTACCTTCCACTCAAACCATCTTTTGTTTTTTTTACAACTTTTAAATAATCATCATAAAAACCAATTATACCCATCCATATCATAGATAAGCAAATAATTTGAATAAACAGATTATTTAAATCTGCTAAAAGTATAGTTGGAATAATGGTTGATAAAATAATTATAACACCACCCATTGTAGGTGTACCTTGTTTATCCTTGTGTGAATTTGGTCCATGTTCTCGAATGGACTCTCCAATTTGTAAATTGATTAATTTTTTAAGGACAAAAGGTCCAAAAATAAAACTAATTAGAAGCGCTAAAATTGCACTTGCTCCAGCTCTAAAGGTTATATATTCAAAAAGATTTAAAAAACCAAAGTATTCTCTAAGTGGTATTAATAATTCATTTAGCATTTTTTAAATCATTTACTATATAATCAAGATTCATACTTCTTGAACCTTTGATTAAAACAGTATCTCCATCAAGTAAAAGTTCTTTTAGTTTTTCTAATAAAGTAAAATTATCATTGAAATGTAAGCTTAAAGTAAAGTTTTTACTATTAGATTGTGCTTTTTTAGCCAGCTTGCCAACAGTTAATAAAATATCAGTTTTTCCAGCTGCATATTCACCTATTTGTTTATGAAAACTATCTTCATTTTTTCCAAGTTCCTTCATATCACCAAAAACAAAAAGTTTTCTATTTTTTTTATATAAACTAAGATGATCTAATGCAGCTTTAACTGATTGAGGATTTGCATTATATGAATCATCAATAATTTTTACTTTATTTAAACTTAAAACAGCACCTCTTCCTTTTGGCATTACAAAATTTTCTAAACAATCCTGTAACGATTTTGTTGTCAAAGAAGAAAAATTAAAATCTTTAATGATGTCATTAGCAACATGATAAGCAATTTCCAAATTTTTTATAAATACATCACTTTTAATTTGTTTTGAAGCAATTTTTAGCTTTTTTGGTTGGATTTTGTCAAAGTTGTATTTCTTTTTGGAAAAAGTAAGTAAGGATTTTTTTTCTTTTTTAATTTTTTCAATTGATCCAAATCCGTCTAGATGTGCAGCGGCTATACTTGTAATTACTCCGTAATCCGGCA
>JGI24820J26691_1000382_pt1 | contig 13221 bp, 14 predicted proteins | sample METZYME_5_50m_FD_26691 | JGI IMG/M metagenome (IMG submission 26691) | reverse complement strand
TCATCCCTCAACGCCATTTGCTGTGCGAATGCATCGTCACATATAAGCCATTCATCAGGAGAAATTGGCCTAGTACCAGGCAGTTTTGGATATGTTGTGTCGTAAGGAATTTGTTTTTGGAATATCAATCTGCATCCTTTTACTAAATTTATAGTAAATAACGACAAACAATATGGTCGGTTTTTAAACTGACATAATATAAATTTTATGCTTATCTCAAGGAAATAGTGGAGCGTAAAGTGAATAATCATTTTCGAGACAATCGAAAGATAGATCCGACCCAGGGTGAAACTTTGGGTGATAATACACCAAATAATAAAAACCGGGTCGAAATCGGTCCTACCAAACTTGCCTACGATGAATGGCAAAGTGCTGGGTTAACATTACCGAATTTGCCCCGCATGAGAGAATATCGGTGGAAAAGACTTACAGATCACATAGTGAAACGAGGATATGGCGGTTTGCTTTTGTTTGACCCTTTAAATATCAGATATGCGACAGACAGTACCAACATGCAACTTTGGAATACACACAACCCGTTTAGAGCCGTTTTACTTTGCAGCGACGGTTATATGGTCATCTGGGATTACAAAAACTCACCTTTTCTTAGCGAATTCAATCCTTTGGTGAAAGAACAGAGATCTGGAGCAGATTTCTTTTATTTTGATAGAGGAGATAAAATTGATATTGCTGCGGATAAGTTTTCGAATGAGGTAAGAACGTTAATTGCAGAACACTCCCAAAAAAATATGCGGCTCGCAGTAGACAAGATTATGCTCCATGGCTTGCGTTCTTTAGAAGCCCAGGGCTTTGAAATAATGGAAGGCGAGGAGGTGACAGAAAAATGTAGATCTGTCAAAGGTGAGGATGAGATTTTAGCAATGCGATGTGCTTCTGCGGCCTGCGAAAATGCAGTTGCAATTATGGAGAAACAAGCCAGGTCGGAGGTTCCCAAAGGGAATACCAGTGAAGACGACATTTGGGCTATTTTGCACGCTGAGAATATTAAAAGAGGTGGAGAATGGATTGAAACACGCCTACTGGCCTCTGGGCCTCGGACTAACCCATGGTTTCAAGAATGTGGCCCTCGAATAGTTCAAAATAATGAAATAGTCGCTTTTGATACTGACCTTGTAGGCTCTTATGGAATATGTGTGGATATTAGCCGAACTTGGTGGATTGGAGACCGATCTCCTCGTCCAGATATGGTTTACGCCATGCAACACGCATATGAACATATAGCAACTAACATGGAACTTTTGGGCCCCGGAGTCCATATGAGTGAACTGACGTTCAATTCACACACACTCGATACAAATTTTCAAAAAGGTAAATATGGATGTCTCATGCATGGTGTTGGGTTATGCGACGAATGGCCATTAATAGCATATCCAGATAAATTTGTAGAAGGCGCTTATGACTATGTGCTTGAACCTGGAATGGTGCTTTGTGTAGAAGCTTTGGTCAGCCCTGAAAATGGAGATTTTTCTATAAAACTAGAAGATCAAGTTCTTATAACGGAAAGTGGATATGAAAACCTTACAAAATACCCATTTGATCCACTTTTAATAGGAAATTTTTAAGTTTTTTAAAAAACACTGCTGCCCTACCCTTGCCGTTTTAGAAATAGCCGAGTACATCAAATCTGAAAATATCTCCTTAAGGACCGGCAAATGATCCCACGTTATTCGCGCCCAGAAATGGTTGATATATGGTCACCAAGCACGAAGTTTAAAATATGGTTCGAAATTGAAGCACATGCTTGCGATGCAATGGCCGAAATAGGAATAATACCGGCCGCCAATGCAGAAGCAGTATGGAGAGCCAAGGATGTTGAGTTTGATATTTCTAGAATAGAAGAAATCGAAGCAACAACAAAGCATGACGTAATTGCCTTTTTAACTCACTTGGCTGAGCATATTGGCAGTGAGGACGCTCGTTTTGTGCATCAGGGCATGACAAGTTCTGATGTACTAGACACCTGTTTAAATATTCAATTAGTAAGGGCGAGCAATATCTTATTAGAAAATCTTGACGATCTTCTTGGTGCATTAAAAATGAGAGCTGAAGAACACAAGATGAGTGTGAGAATAGGAAGAAGCCACGGTATACACGCCGAGCCTACAACAATGGGTCTAACTTTTGCCAGATTTTACGCAGAAATGAAAAGAAATAAGATCCGTTTGGAAACAGCAAAAAATGAAATAGCAACTGGCGCTATTTCTGGTGCAGTTGGTACATTTGCAAATATTGATCCCTTCATTGAAGAATACGTCTGCGAAAAATTAGGACTAACGCCTGAACCGATATCAACCCAAGTTATACCGAGAGATCGACACGCTGCATTCTTTGCAACCTTAGGGGTCATTGCCAGCTCTATTGAAAATATCGCTACAGAAGTAAGGCATATGCAAAGAAGCGAAGTTTTAGAAGCAGAAGAATACTTTTCAAAGGGTCAAAAAGGCTCCTCGGCAATGCCACACAAACGAAATCCAGTATTGACTGAAAACCTGACTGGCCTTTCTCGTCTTGTGAGAATGGTAGTTATTCCCGCGTTGGAAAATGTCATACTTTGGCATGAAAGAGATATTAGTCATAGCTCTGTAGAAAGAAATATAGGCCCCGATGCTACAGTTACTTTGGATTTTGCCTTAGCACGTCTAACGTCGCTTATTAAAAATCTGGTAATTTATCCGGAAAATATGATAAAAAACATGGATAAATATAGGGGCTTAATTATGTCTCAACGGGTTTTACTTGCATTGACGCAAGCTGGTCTTAGTCGGGAAGACGCATACAAATTGGTCCAACGAAACGCAATGAAAGTTTGGGAGCCAAGGAAGAGACTTCAAAACTGAACTTCTTAACGATCCAGAAGTATCAAGCATTCTTACAGAAGAAGAAATTAGTGAAAAATTTGATCTTGAGTATCACACGAAACATGTCGATACGATATTTCAAAGAGTATTTTATGATTAGGTACTTTTTTGCAGTTTTTTCGTTTTTACTTGTATAATCATAATTATTTGTGTACAATTGTATACAATAAAACTTAACACGATTATTTGGCTGTTTTTGCGATGGATTTATATGAAGAGTATCTCGATGAGATACAAAAAAGAAAACAACAGGGACTATGCGCAAAGCCTATTGATAATGGGCTTTTAGCGCGTGAAATAATTTCGCACGTTAAATCGCCAAATAGTAAACAACACAACCAATGCGTTGACTTTCTTATTTTCAACATGCTGCCAGGAACAACAAAAGCAGCTAGTGAAAAGGCTGAATTTCTTAAGCAAATCATAGGTGGTATATACCAAATTGACAAAATATCCATTGATCGAGCTTTCGAATTGTTATCTCATATGAAAGGTGGGCCGTCGATCAAAGTTTTAATTGATTTAGCTTTGAGCTCAGATAAGGAAAATGCAATAAAAGCGGCTGAAGTACTCAAAACCCAAGTTTTTCTTTATGAAGCCGACACTACAAGATTAATATCCGCTTATCAGAACAATAACTCTATAGCGGAGGATATTTTAAAAAGTTACTCAAAAGCTGAATTTTTTACAAAACTTCCTGAAATAGAAGACGAAATTGAAATAGTCACATACGTCGCTGGTGAAGGAGATATATCAACAGATTTACTGTCACCTGGCAACCAAGCGCATTCAAGAGCTGACAGAGAACTTCATGGAAAGTGTTTTATTTCGGAACGCGCCCAAAAGGAAATAGAAGATCTTAAACTAAAGCATCCAGAAAGACGCATAATGCTTGTTGCCGAAAAAGGCACTATGGGCGTCGGCTCGTCAAGAATGTCTGGGATCAATAATGTAGCCCTGTGGACAGGTAAGCAGTCAAGCCCCTATGTTCCGTTTGTTAACTCAGCACCTATCGTAGCTGGAACGAATGGTGTTTCACCAATCTTTCTAACAACTGTTGGTGTTACAGGTGGAATTGGAGTTGATTTAAAAAATTGGGTTAAAAAAATTGACCAAAATGGACAACCTATACTCAATAATGATGACACCCCAATATTAGAACAAAAGTACTCCGTGGATTCTGGAACACTCCTTAAAATAGACGTTAAAAGGAAGAAATTGCTCAATGCATCGGGAGACGAAGAACTGGTAGATTTATCGTCTTCTTTTACGCCGCAAAAGATGGAATTTATGAAAGCGGGTGGCTCATATTCAATTGTATTTGGGAAAAAACTTCAAAGTCTTGCCTGCGACGCTTTAGGCATAGAACTTATATCCGCTTATGCAAAAGCTCGAGAAGTAAGCCACCCAAATCAAGGTATGACTGCAGTTGAAAAGATTTTCAATGCAAATGCCCAGGGAATTAAAGCAGATAAGGTCTTGCATGCAGGCTCAGATGTTCGAGTTAGAGTAAATATAGTAGGATCGCAGGATACTACTGGGCTGATGACTGCTCAAGAACTTGAAGCAATGGCCGCAACTGTTTTAGCACCAAGCGTCGATGGCGCCTATCAATCTGGCTGCCATACCGCATCTGTTTGGGACATCAAAGCACAAGAAAACACACCAAAGCTTATGAAGTTTATGCATGATTTTGGTTTAATAACTGGTCGCGATCCAAAAGGGATTTATCACCCAATGACGGACGTAATTCATAAAGTCCTTAATGATATAACTGTGGATGATTGGGCCATCATTATAGGAGGAGACTCACATACTAGGATGTCGAAAGGTGTAGCTTTCGGCGCAGACTCTGGAACTGTAGCTCTTGCTTTAGCTACCGGTGAAGCCACAATGCCAATTCCTGAGACAGTAAAAGTCACTTTTCAAGGTTCTATGGCAGAACATATGGACTTCAGAGACGTTGTGCACGCCACACAGGCTCAGATGCTGAAGCAATTTGGTGATAACGTATTTCAAGGAAGAGTAATAGAAGTCCACATCGGCACTCTTCTTGCAGATCAAGCCTTCACTTTCACCGACTGGACTGCTGAAATGAAGGCAAAAGCTTCTATTTGTATCTCAGAAGATGAGACACTTATCAAATCGCTAGAAATAGCACGCGATAGAATAAAAATCATGGTTGAAAAAGGAATGGAAAATAATGCGAAAATGTTGAGTGGTCTGATAAATATTGCTCAAAATCGCATTGACGAAATTTCAAATGGTAAGAAACCTGCTCTGAAACCCGACAATAACGCAAAGTACTTCGCCGAAGTAGCGGTTGATTTGGATTTAATTAATGAGCCAATGATTGCTGACCCAGATGTAAACAATATCGATATCTCTAAAAGATATACGCACGATACAATCCGACCAGTTTCATTTTACGGTGCTAAAAAGAAGGTTGATCTGGGTTTTGTTGGTTCATGCATGGTGCATAAAGGCGATATCAAAATTGTTGCTCAAATGTTACGTAATCTGGAAGAAAAAAGTGGAAAAGTTGAATTTAAAGCGCCACTGGTCGTTGCCGCACCAACGTATAATATTATTGAAGAACTAAAGGAAGAGGGTGACTGGGATATTCTACAAAAGTATTCGGGATATGAGTTTAGTGATGAAAATCCCAAAACAGAAGCCAGAACTGAATACGAAAACATTCTTTACCTGGAAAGACCAGGTTGCAATCTTTGTATGGGCAACCAAGAAAAAGCGGCAAAAGGTGATACGGTATTGGCGACGTCAACAAGACTTTTTAAGGGCCGCGTTGTTGAAGATACCGACAGCAAAACTGGAGAGTCATTATTGGCATCAACGCCTGTGGTAGTTTTATCTGCAATTTTAGGTAGAACGCCAAATATCGCCGAATATAAGCAAGCTGTGGTCGGAATTGACCTTACTAAATTCCAACCGCCTAAAACAAATTCATTTGATACCTTATCTGCACATTATTAATATGGTTAGATAAGAAAAAGACTGACCTTGTAGTTATTCTTGCAATGCTTCTTGCAGCACCGGCTCAAACCTATTTTCATAATCGTTTCCAATCAAAGGACCTGCAAAGCGAAAAATTATCATCCCATCGCTATTAATAATGAAGGTTTCTGGGGGCGCAGTAACACCCCAGTTAATTGCAGTTTTACCCGATGGATCAAATGCGATACTACTGAAAGGATTTCCATTTTCTTTTAAATACAAGCTAGCATTCTCCTCGTTATCATTAAAATTGACACCAATTATCTGGATACCCTGCTGAGCTAGTGCTAGTAATTTTGGATGTTCGGCCCGGCAAGGTGGACACCAACTCGCCCAAAAATTAACGAGCTTAATATTCGGACTATCTATTTCATCAAGCGAAACGGAATTAAAATCCTTTAAACGGGTTTCCGTTATTTCCGGAGCAGATTTATTTATAAATACCGATGGTAAATTATTTGGATTTTCTCTTTTAACACCTAAAATAAAGAGAAATGCTAGGCATAAAAAAATAAGGGGAGGTAAAATAATAAGCGGTTGAATTCGCCTATTTTTCATTAGCTTTTTCCTCCAAATTTATCAAAGTTTTTCGAGCCTGCTTATATTTGATATAAGACCAAATAATTACTATAAATATTACTAAACTTGTTACGCCATAAGAGGCTAACACATGAAAAGAATAATTACCTAAATCTGGCATTTTAAATCTTACCACGGGCCATTATAGCAGCAGCTCTCCTCTTCATTATTTCCGACCTAGTGTTAAGTAAAACCAGAGTAATAAAAAACAGAACAAACCCAGTCATTACAACAATTAACGGATAATAGAAAACATCGGCCACATGTTCTTCTTTATCAATAGATAGTGATGCATCTTGATGCAAACCTTGGTTCCAAAAAACGGTCGCATACCTTGATAGAACAGCAAAGACAGATCCTACGACACATAACATAGATGTTAAATCAGCAGCTGTATCTGGATCTTCGACCGCTGCCCAAAGAACTATATATCCGAGGTAAAACAAAAATAGTATTAAAAACGAAGTCAGCTTGGGATCCCACTCCCACCAAGTTCCCCACATCGGCTGCCCCCATAAAGCGCCAGTCACTAAGCCTATAATAGTCATCGCTATACCTATAGGCGCTGCAGCTTTTGCAGCAAGAGCACTAACATGATGTCGCCTTACCAACCAAATAATAGATGCAATGAGCATCATAAACCACGCGTTTATGGCTACAAAAGAAGATGGAACGTGAACATATAATATTTTTACAGTCGCACCTTGCTTATAGTCATCTGGCGTAAAGAAAAACCCCCAACACAATCCAACGATAATTGTAATAGCGGCCAAAGTACCAAAATAAGGAAGAACAATTCCCGATAGCTTCAAAAATTTTACTGGATTAGCATATTCCCAAAAAGACATTTTACACCTTTATCGCAAATTAATTCTGAGTACGCTAGCAGCCGCAAATGGCAAGATAGCCCAACTTAGCAAGGTCACGCCTAATAGCAACAGTATAGACGTCTGTGTTTCAAACCCTTCAATGCCCCTCCTAGCCACTTCTGCACCAAAAATTAAAGTGGGAACATAAAGCGGCAAAACCAAAATTGATAATAAAAGACCGCCTCGTTTTATCCCGGCTGTTATTGCGGCGCCAAACGTGCCAATTATACTCAATGCTGGCGTTCCCAACAGCAGTGATATGATCAAAAAAATAACACTACTATTTTGAAACCCGAGCAAAACGCCAAGAAGAGGCGTTAGAAAAACTAAAGGTAGACCAGTGGTTAGCCAATGGACAAACGCTTTGGACAATATAACACCCTCTAACGGCAACGGCGAAGTTACCAACAAATCTAAAGTTCCATCTTCAAAATCTAACGTGAATATCCGCTCAACCGATAAAAGGCAGGCCAAAAGAGCTCCAACCCACAGTGTTCCCGGAGCTACTTTTGATAACAGATCCAAATTTGGGCCTATCGCAAATGGGAAAAAAACAACAATTATAAAAAAAAACGCTAGGCTCAAGCCAAAGCCGCCACCTGCTCGAATAGCAATCCTTAAGTCACGAAAAATTAACGCAATCATAGAAAAGCCTCATTCGAATTGCTCAACTCACCAGCGACTGACTTAAATTTCATAAGATCAATTATTTGAAAATTATTTTCTAAGCCTAGATCAATATGAGTGGCTATCAATGCGCAACCATTCTCCGAAAGATGATCTTTCAAAATATTACCAAAAAGTTTAACGGCAGTTGCATCTAACGATACAGTGGGCTCATCAAGCAACCAAACAGGGCGACCTGTCAATACAAGCCTTGCAAGTCCTACTATTCTTTTCTGACCAGCCGATAAGGTGCCAACTTTAATGTTAAGCAAATCGAGGATCATAAATTTTTCAACGACCGCACTTATTGATTTAGAGCCAAAAATATTCGCCCAGAATTCCAAATTTTCTTTGACAGTTAAAGTTGGTTTTACACCATATGCATGACCAGAATAGCAAATATCTTCTAATGAACCTTCTATTTCCCCAGATTCTATTGGCTGTAGGCCAGCTAATGTGCGAAGCAAAGTTGTTTTACCAACACCGTTTGGGCCGTGCAAAATACNNACCTGTCCAGCTTTTAATTCGATATCGACCCCCTGAAGTAGTTTAATACCNCCACGAGATATCGATAAGGATTTAATCGAAAAAGCCAATTTATTACCTTCCTTCAATAGCAAGCGCCGCAATGGCAATTCTTCNTCCTTCGGAAAGCAACACGTTATAGGTTCGACATGCTGAAGGTGTACTCATAATTTCAAGNTTTAATCCTATTTTTTCAATTGTTTTACTGAATTCTTCAGGTATGTGACAAATTTCGTTACCAGTCCCTACAAAAAGAACATCAACATTATTTTCTAATTTTTGTAGGATATGAAAATCCTCATAACCATCCCAAGGATTTACGCCAGCGCTTGAACAAACTATGCCGTATTTAAAAATCTTACCTCCAACGCGAAAAAACCCCGGTCCATAACTGTCAATCGGGATTGCATCAAAAAATTTTACTTCGTTAATATGCATATAATTTTCCTAGCTATTTCAATCTACTGTTGAGTCCCAAAATGGAAAACCTGTGATGGCAGCTACAGCAATGATTATATAGGCAACAATTCGATACTGATTAGTTTTATTTGGATCAAACAATTTGGCTCCAATAAAATTTCCCAAAAAATTTGGAACCGCTAAAATCAATCCCAGCAAAAATATTTTTAACGTGAGAATACCAGTTAAAGCAAAGATTAGGACAACGCAGACATCAAAAAAATATAAAAAAAGAAGATTGTTAGCTCTTATTACCGAAATAGGATGAGAACTCGCTACATACAATAATATAACGGGTGGACCAGGAATACCTGTCAAACCACCCGTCAAACCGCCTAAACCGCCTACAGAAAAGATAATAAGTGGATTTAATTTGCCCTTGTATCGAACTCCCAAGCCTATCAACANTAAAAGAAGCAAAGATAATAGCGACACGCTATATCTATAAAATANAGAATCAAACTTGGCTAATAGTAAAAGAGCAAAAGGAGTAACTATCNACATCCCCAAGACTAATCGNTTCAGATCAATTTTGTCAGCATCNCTCCAAGATTTTCGCATTACTGCAAAAGTTCCAAAAAATTCCATTATCGCGAGTGATGCNATTGCTTCAAAAGGTGTCAAATATTGACTAGCAATCGGAAGAAATACCATGGCTGTTCCAAACCCAGAAAATCCGCGAACGAGACCAGCCAACAAGGCAGCGAAAATTATCCACGTCATACCGTTCTCAGGCAGGAGACCAATTATAAAATGTTCGGCTACTATTGTGGAACCTGCGTGCCCGCCTCGGCGTTAGGCTTGGTCCAGTCTCGCTTTACTCCAGTCCAAAGAAGAATGGCTGAGGCAATAAATATTGAACTATATGTTCCTACAACTACACCCCAAATCATAGCAAAAACAAAACCACGTATAACGTCACCACCAAGCACAAATAGTGAGATAAGAGCAAGTAGGGTTGTAACTGATGTCATCACAGTACGGCTCATAGTCTCGTTAATAGAAAGGTTCATCACTTCGATTAANGAACGTTTTTTGAATTTTCGTAGATTTTCTCTGACCCTGTCAAAAACCACTACTGTATCGTTCAGAGAATAACCAACGATAGTTAATATCGCTGCAATAATCGCCAGATCAAATTTGATTTGAAGTAGGGAAAANATACCTATCGTGAGTATGACATCGTGTATGAGCGCTGAAATTGCTCCAACTGCAAACTGCCACTCAAACCTTATCCATATATAAAATAATACAGCAGAAATAGCTAAAATCACCGCTATTATAGCCGTCCTAATAAGTTCTCCAGATACCTTTGGCCCGACGCTTTCAACAGAAACAAATTTAATGTCTTCACTAACTCCTTTGAGTTTTTGTAAACTATTTTCAACTAGTATGGATGTTGCCGCCTCTTGCCCAGGTTGGGCCTGTATTCTTATCATTGCAACGTTTTGATCATCTTCAAAGTTAGGGTCAAAAACTTCAGATATTGTGATATCACCTAAGTCCAAACTAGATAATGCATTTCGGTAAGCAGCAACATTTACGGGTTCAGAACTTTCTGTCCTGATACTTGTGCCACCACGAAAATCTATGCCAAAATTTAAATTTTGAACAAAAAAGGAAATAAGGGATAAAACGACCAGAATAATAGATATACTAATCCATAATTTTGACCGCGAAAAGAAATTCCATGATGTATTTTTTGGCACAAGTTTTAAACGCATCATTAAACCTCTATTATTTTTGGCCGCCGCCGTTCAAACCACATGACAACCAAAAGACGAGTAACAAAAATTGCTGTAAAAACAGATGTTATTATCCCAAGACCGAGAGTTATCGAGAAACCTCGCACCGGACCGGAACCCATCACGAACAATATAACAGCAGCAATAAAAGTTGTTACGTTGGCATCTAAAATTGCGGACATAGCTTTTTCATAACCTAATTCAATTGCTCTAGCAGGGCCCTTAGCAGAAACCAACTCCTCTCGAATTCGTTCAAAAATCAAGACATTAGCATCTACCGCCATACCTATGGTAAGAACAATCCCAGCGATGCCAGGCAAAGTTAATGTTGCTCCAATGCCAGATAACAACCCAAAAATTAGACCAACATTAATTAGAAGAGCAATATTTGCAAATAGCCCAAACAGCCCATAGCTGGCAGCCATAAATACCAAAACAGCTCCAAATGCAAACACACATGCAACCTTACCCGCTTTTATGCTATCAGCACCTAATTCGGGTCCGATAGTTCTTTCTTCAAGGAAAGATAGACCGGCCGGTAATGCTCCAGCGCGAAGCAAAATAGCCAATTCTGTGCTTTCTTCGATTGTAAAATTTCCCGTTATAATTCCAGAGCCACCAGGTATATGGCTTTGAATGGTTGGCGCGCTAATAACTTCATTATCCAAAACAATGGCGAAAGGATTACCTATATTTTCCGCTGTGTAATCTCCAAATTTTCTGGCTCCGGAGGGATTGAACCTAAAATTTACAGCGGGCCTTCCATTCTGGTCAAAACTAGGTTGCGCATCGACTAACTCTTCTCCCGTAACAACTGCGCCGGAGTCAAGCAAGTAAAATTCAGTGGGATCGTCTAATGCTGGAAGAAGTTCTTGTCCAGAGCTTGCCAAAGAGTCTGAGCTGACCCGCGCAGCTATTACGGGTTGAAATGTGAGTTGTGCTGTTGTCCCAATCAACTGTTTTAATTCCGAGGCTGAGCCTATACCTGGAACTTGTATTAAAATCCGATCGACACCCTGTCGTTGAATGGTTGGTTCGCGCGTTCCAACCTCGTCAATACGGCGGCGAATGATTTCTAAAGATTGTTGAATTGTCCTATCGTCCGTCGCCCGGCGTTCAGCATCGCTCAACCTCACCACAATCTCGTCATTTTCACTCATAAAATCTAAATCTAATTTTCCAATACTTCCAACACTAGATACTGGTTTAGCCAAAACTTTTAGTAGATTGATACCAGCATCAATTTCAGCAGGATTAGAAAGTTTTATTCGTAATTCGTCCAACCTTCCCTTCTGAAGCCTTATAGTTCCGACTGTATTCCTCTCAGCGCGCAGGATATCTCTTACGTCAGGCCACAACGCTGTCATTCGTTGCTCATAAACGTCAGAGACTTGAACCTCGGCTAATAAATGAGCGCCGCCCCTTAAATCCAAACCTAAATTTACCAGTGAAGATGGCAAAAAAGATGGCCAATCGTCAGAGCTGACGTTCAAAAGTTTTGCGTCGTTAAAATTTTCAACTCTTGAATAAAAAGCATTTGGCAGAGCCAAGAGCAGCCCAACTATACATATAAACCATATAATGGTGCGCTTCCAAAGAGCTATTTGCAGCATCTTATTCTTCCTCGAAGTCTTTGCTACTTGTCTTTAGCGGGTTCGGTTTTTGATAAAACCTGAGCAACTGTGTTTTGTACTACGCGGACCTTTACACCGTTAGCCACCTCGACTTCTATTTCATTGTCTTCCTTAACTTTAGTAACTTTGCCTATGAGACCGCCTTGGGTAACAACTTGGTCTCCACGTCTAAGAGACGCTACCATATTTTGATGCTCTTTTACTTTCTTTTGCTGAGGACGAATTAATAAAAAGTACATGATCGCAAAGATCAAAATTAATGGTATAAAGTCTTGAAAACCCATCTAGTTTCACCTCTTGTAATCGTTCCAGGCAACCTATTCCCAAGAACCCCAGTTTGCAAGGCCTTCTGACGCTTATTATTGTGTTGCGCGATTTTTTAAAATTAAGGATTTTTATTACTTTGTGTCAGCCTTCCTAAAAGAACCAGTCACGTCTTAAATTTACTGAAAAATTAAAATTTAATTTCACCTGTGAGTATAAGAGAAATTTGATTTTAACAGCTATTTTTTGGTGTTATTTTATCAAAATATAAGGTATTTGGTTTAGCGAAATAAATATTTCCCGGGAAAAGCAAGGCATGCACGACATACGCTCTATTCGCGATAATCCAAAGGCTTTTGATAAAGCACTTGAAAGGCGAGGAATACATACAGCTTCTGAAGAAATATTAAAAATTGACGAGCTCGTCGATCAGCCATTTTATCTGCTGAAACAGCGCAAGCTGAGCAAAATAAATCAAGTAAATTAATTGGAGTTGCAAAGGCATCTGGAGACGAGAAAGAGTTTGAGAAAATTCGGAAACTTGTTGCAGATAAAAAAGCTCAAGTTGCCGATATGAATGCTAAAG
>JGI24820J26691_1000381_pt1 | contig 13232 bp, 12 predicted proteins | sample METZYME_5_50m_FD_26691 | JGI IMG/M metagenome (IMG submission 26691) | reverse complement strand
GGCAATGATGGAAATTGCTGACAGCGGCAAAGGTCCAATAACCCAAATCCCATCCATGGGCTGCTCAATTAAATGGAAAATCTAGTTAAACACGTGCGCAGCTACTAAAGAAGCAATTCAGCGTGCAGACATTAAATCTTTGAGTGCACACAAAAAATTTTCAAATAATCGTCCAATTCTTGTTTTTCGTTTATTTCTTGTGTGGCGCACAAATAAAACGCCATTCTCTGCCAAGTTCGAATACATTATACTGCCTCAATTTTTTTTTCGTTATAACAAATTGCTAAGGCTTATCCAAAAACTATTATATCGATCGCCAACAAGTGTGATAAATTTGACTCTGCACTCAAAAATGCAGACCAGTTTCAAAAGACTACAAAACTAATTCATACAAATTAAGCACAATTATTGAGAATGTTTGTCTTGTTCTGGAATGAACTCTTGAAACCTTAGACGCACCTCGCTATTTCTACCGAGACTTGAGCGCCATATAAGGAAGAAATCAATAGTTCGAAGACCACACAGTGCCCCACCCTCTCGCGATACAGGTCCGAGAGTAAACGAAAATATAATATGCCCAGAAGTTAGACTGATTGGAAGTGATGGAGACAATGTGGGTGTAGTTAGCCCTGAAAAAGCTCTAGAACTATCTGAAGAAGCCGGGCTAGATTTAGTAGAGATTTCACCTAATGCGAGTCCGCCAGTCTGTAAGATTATGGACTATGGCAAATATAAATATGAGCAACAAAAGCGTGAGTCAGAAGCTCGTAAAAACCAAAAAATTATAGAAGTCAAAGAGATAAAATTTAGACCAGGAACAGATACTCACGACTATGAAGTTAAAATGCGAAGCGTAACTAAGTTTCTTGAAAAAGGTGATAAGGTAAAGATTACAATGCGTTTTCGTGGTAGAGAAATGGCTCACCAAGAATTAGGAAGAGAATTATTAGAGCGGGTAGCTGCTGATATAGAAGCTTATGGGAAAATAGAAAACATTCCTAAAATGGAAGGTCGTCAAATGACCATGATGATTGGGCCGACCTCCTCAAAATAAAATGTAAACTGGTCTAGTTTTGCATCCCAGCTTTCAATCGTGGCATTGGGCGTGAGCTATTTTCTTTGAGAAGACCGCCTACCCCCATACAGGCAAATTCACGTTCATTCGGAATGTGGCCGCAAACAACCCTTGAAATTACCCAATCTGCACCATTGATTGCGGGAGACTTGGCGCACCCTGGCAAACCAATCAAAGGTTTGTCAGACAACCAACCCAAGAAAAGGAGATTTCCTGGATCTACAGGTATGCCAAATCTCAAAATATTACCACCAAGAGATTTAACAGCCGTGGGAGCAACATCGCAAATATCAGATGTTGCAGAAGCAGTTAAAATAAGAATTATATCGCTCGTGGCTTCATCAAGTGCTTCTTTTAAATTACCTGCGTCATGTGGAATATCTTTTTTTACGCTTAATGACAAACCCAAAGCATCCGTTCTTTTCTTAATCGCACTTAAGGCCTTTTCGGAAGTTCCTCTAGCAATTTTTGTCGTAATCAAATGCGCTGATGAATACTTTGGTTTCTTCAACCTAATTGTTCCAGTCACTAAACTTGCAACTTTCTCAAGGTTAAGAGTGATTACCCCGTAACTTATAATCTTTATTGTAGCTACGATAGAACCCTTTGAAACTTGTGAGTAGTTTGGGATAGTCGCAATCGTAATCATATTATCAATCGAATTGGCTTTTATAAGATATTCTTCATCGAAAACAACAATACCAGTGCCACATGCGAAGATATTTACACGCCCTGTAAAAGCAGTACTTTTTTTAAAGTTTTCTGGTTCTTCAATAAAATGGATGTTTTCTGCAACTCTTGTAGCAGCGAGATTTTCCTCAGTATCGTGATCTTCAAGCCTAGCGACAGCAACGTGGCCATAACCATATTTAATTAGCTTCCTGATATCTTTTTCGTCTAACAATTTTCCTTTTCTAAATCTCTCTCTTCCGCACACTAATGAATGGGCTAAAATGCCTCCCGCAGCATGTTTTGTTTGCTCCATGCCAAATTTCATTGTCTATCCTGTCTTAGTTTCAAGATTATCTCTGCAAGTATTGAAATTGCAATTTCGGCAGGATTGCTAGCACCTATATAGAGACCGATAGGACCACTAATCCTATTTGTGCAGTCTATACCAAAACCTAACCCTTTCATTCTATCTATTCTTGCAGCATGGGTCTTTTTCGATCCCAAGGCTCCTATGTAGAATGCATCACTATTCAAAGCTATTTCTAAAGCTGGATCATCCAGCTTCGGATCGTGCGTTAGAAGAACAATTGCGGTGTTTCGATCAATGGATATCTTAGATAGGGCAGTGTCTGGCCATTCTTCAATAATTGTTTCCGATTTAAAGCGCTCCGAGTTCGCGAACCCACTTCTAGGGTCAACAACAATTGGATCAAAGTTTGCTATTTTTGCAAGCTTGACCAAGTTTTGCGCTATGTGAACAGCACCGACGATTACCACTCTTATCGGCGAATTATGAACAGTCACAAAAATTTTATTTTCTTCTTCAAATCCTGAGAAACGCTCAGAATACCCTGTCTTAAGTTTTGTTTCTCCGGTAATAATGTTCACAACGCATGCAACTGAAACTTTATTTTTTCTAAAATCTACGAGTTTTTGCAAGGTCTCAAGTGAAATTGTATGCCCAACTGGCTCAAGCATCACTCGGATTTTACCTCCACAAGCTAATCCAACTGAAAAAGCGTCTTCGTTAGTTACACCATATTCAAGCAGCCTAATGCTTTTTGTTTCAATTGCCTCCTGCGCCTCAGACACAACTGCACTTTCGATACATCCGCCAGACACAGAACCTTGCATTTTTCCATTTAGACCTATCGCCATCTGAGCGCCTACTCGACGCGGAGCGGAACCCCATGTCTCAATAACGGTTGCTAGAACTACAGGTTCGCCGTCCGATGCCCAAGACAAAGCAACCTCTGGAATATTATCAGCCGAATAATTTGATTTCATTTATTAATGCCTAATGTCTCTTCAAACGAAATAGAATAATTTTCTACTCTGTACAGCTTTAACTTAAGATTGGGTCGAAACAAAATTTAAAACAAACCTCCAAAAAATGGTGATGCAATATGTACGATCGATAGTAAATCCAATACTTCGGTTGAACGGCATTAGTGAAAATTGAAGCCATTTAATTTAGCTAGAAATTTTTCTCAAAAGTGTGTAACCGACAAGTATGATAAGAGAGTTGGAAATAGTGAGGCCAGATGATTGGCATTTGCATTTAAGAGATGGAACAATTTTAAAGGCTGTACTTCCATATACTTCAAAAACTTTTGGTCGAGCTATTGTTATGCCAAATCTCACTCCACCAATTACAAGTGTTAAAGAAGCGATATCGTATAAAAATCGTATAACTGCCGCTTGCCCTGATGATCATAGCTTCAAACCCTTGATGACCATTTACCTCACGGAATCTACCGACGGTATGGATATAGCAGAGGGTTTTAGCAGAAACTTAATTTCGGCTGTAAAATTATATCCAGCCGGAGCTACAACCAATTCTTCTCATGGGGTACATAACTTTAAAAAACTTTATAAAGTATTTGAAAAAATTGAGGAAATTGGATGTCCACTATGTGTTCACGGCGAAGTTGTGGACCCACAGGTCGATATCTTTGACCGAGAATATGTATTTATTGATAAAGTACTAGATCCAATTATAAGAACTTTTCCAAAACTAAAAATTGTTTTGGAACACATCACTACGCAAGAGGCAGTCAATTACGTTAAAACTTCAAGAAAAAACATCGCAGCAACAATCACTACTCATCATCTCGTAATAAATCGCAATTTTATATTAGCAGGCGGCATAAAACCTCACTATTACTGCTTACCAGTAGCAAAAAGAGAAAATCATCGTATAGCACTATTGAACGCGGCTGCATCTGGCAACTCATCGTTCTTTTTGGGCACGGATAGTGCTCCACATTTTGATACACAAAAAGAAAGTGCATGTGGATGTGCAGGGTGCTTTACCGCGCTAAATACNATACCTATTCTAGCTCAATTGTTCGAGNAAGAGGGGTCACTTAAGAAACTAGAAAATTTTACAAGCATTAATGGTGCAAATTTTTATAACTTACCCTTAAATAGTGAACGTATAAAGCTGATAAAAGAAAAGGATCCAATTAAATTTCCAAATAAANTATTTACTCCAGAGGGTGAAATCACNGTGTTTGATCCAGGATTTCCAGTATCTTGGTCGGTNAAGTCGATATAATTTTATAGGTTAACAAATGATACCATCATCCTATTTACCAGATAATGAAATAGCCAAGCTATCTGCGCGTATGTTAATTGAAGTAGGCGCAATAGCATTCAATTCGGATACACCCTATAAACTGGCTTCCGGGTTACCCAGTCCCACTTATGTTGATTGTCGAAAGCTTATATCTTTTGCCAGAATTAGATCTACACTAATGGATTTTTTGACAATCAAAATTCTACGAGACGTGGGCATGGAAAAAATAGATAACGTTGCTGGTGGGGAAACTGCAGGCATACCTTTTGCCGCACTAGTTGCCGAAAGAATGGGCCTGCCTATGACCTATGTTAGGAAAAAACCTAAGGGCTATGGTAAAAATGCTCGTATAGAAGGAGTAATTAATTCCAATCAGACTATCCTGCTCGTTGAGGATCTGGCGACCGATGGAGGCTCTAAGGTATCGTTTGTNGAAGCAATAAGAGANACTGGTGCTAGTTGCACCCATACAGCAGTAATTTTTTACTATGATATATTTCCAGAAGCAGAGNGTATATTNNAAGAAAATAATATAACGCTTCATTTTTTATGTTCTTGGTGGGATATTTTAGAAGAAGCAAAGTTACAAAAATCATTCTCTTCAAATACAATTAATGAAGTTGAAAAGTTTTTGAATTCTCCTCGCGAATGGCAGAACAAGCGTATTTAGTTGATAAAAAATTATCCAAAAAAGATTGATATCAAGTCTGCAAATTATTCACAATATATCCACAGAATTATACAATTTGCTCACTTCTAATCATTAGTGTATTCATCCACTAAATTAATCAGAGAGCTCTTAATGAATACGGTAGCCGCCATTAATCCTACTGGAGCAGAAATCCATTCTCCAGAGACAATGCCACACTCCATCGAAGCAGAGCAACAACTTTTGGGCGCAATCTTAAGCAACAATGATGTGTTTGATAGAGCAGATTCTTTAATCAATTCTGAGCATTTTTTTGACCCAGTACATGCTCATATTTACGAGGTGGCATCTGGCAGGATTAAAAAAAATAGTATAGCATCCCCTGTTACGTTGACTACCTTTTTGAAGGATGATCCAGGCTTAAATGAACTCGGAGGTGCAAACTATTTAGCTAAATTAGCAGCTTCAGCCGTTGCGGGCTTTGCTGTTCAAGATTACGCACAATTGATTTACGACCTGGCTATACGACGCCAACTGATACTTCTTGGAAAGGATATCTCAGAACGCGCGCAGAAAATGGAAATTGATCAAGAGCCAAGAGAACAGATTGTTGATGCAGAACAAGCACTGTACCAATTGGGAGAGGCTGGAAAAACGGACAATGGCTTTAAGTCCTTTTTAAAAGCCGTAACCGAGGCAGTCGATATAGCTAATGCTGCATTTCAGCGTGACGGTGGGCTTGCAGGAATTTCAACAGGTTTCATAGACTTAGATAAGAAACTGGGAGGTCTTCACAATTCTGATTTATTAATTCTGGCAGGAAGACCTTCTATGGGGAAAACATCATTAGCAACAAACATAGCATACAATGTAGCTAGAAGTTACAAAAAAGGATTAATGAAAGATGGGACAGAAGGCTCTATAAATGGAGGTGTGATAGGCTTTTTTTCTCTCGAGATGAGTGCTGAGCAACTTGCTGCGCGAATTTTATCGGAGGCAGCAGAAATTCCATCTGAAAACATTCGTCGAGGCGATATGACAGAGAAAGAATTCCGTCGCTTTGTAGATGCAGCCAAAGATTTAGAAAGTTGTCCTTTGTTTATAGACGACACGCCCGCATTACCTATTTCTCAATTAGCAGCTAGAGCACGCCGTTTAAAGAGAAAACATGGTTTAGACGTAATGATAGTGGATTATCTTCAACTTGTGAGACCAGCCTCATCTAAAGATAGTAGAGTTAATGAGGTTTCTGAAATAACTCAGGGTATGAAAGCAATCGCAAAAGAGCTAAACATACCAGTCATTGCGCTATCTCAACTTAGCAGACAGGTAGAATCCAGAGATGATAAAAGGCCTCAATTATCTGACTTAAGAGAATCGGGCTCAATTGAACAAGACGCCGATGTGGTAATGTTTGTTTTCAGAGAAGAATATTACAAAGAACGTGAAAAACCGAGTGATCAAGACCTTGAGAGTATGGCAAAATGGCAGTCTGAAATGGAGCATCTTCATGGACGTGCAGAACTTATTATTGGAAAGCAGAGACACGGCCCAATAGGAACAATTGAACTTAGCTTTGAAGGTCAATTTACTAGATTTGGAAACATTGCAAAGGCTTGGCAAAACGAACTAGAACGATAAGCTTGTTCAATTCGTCAGACGGCCTCTCCTGCCGCCGCGCCGTGTAGGGCTTATTGTAGTTATCAAACCTTCTTTCAAAGTAAGTGACATTGGATGTTCTTTTTTGTCATTATATTTCTCTAACAGCACAGGTATAATTTTCTTTGCATCAACATCATTAGGCAAACTTAATGCCCAATCCAAAAAAATTGATCTACATTCTTCAATATTTATACCCTCAATATTGAAGCTTTCTCTGATCAGTGCTTTAGGATCATTGTAATCACCTTTCATCATAAACCTCTTTTGGATTGGGTAAAATATTAGATATAATGGTTGCAGATTTGTTAGTCATTTCTGCTATTTTTTCAATAAGCGAAGGAATGCTAGACGTATCTGTATATTTAAACAAAATATCCTTCCCATTAGCTCCTAGCTCGCGATCTTTTATATCGTCCTTGAGTAGTAACTTTGATAAAATTTGCACTCTTATTAACAACTCATATGTATTAATGAGATAATTAAGATCTTCGGCACAAATCTTCTTCAATTTATTCAAATTCGTTAAGCCACTATGAACTCCAGAAATATTCTCATTACTCAAGAGTATGCCCATTTGAGAAATTAGTTCAATGTCTTGCAGTTTGCCTTGCCCCAACTTCAAGCTCCACTTTTCATCCATTGATCTTGAGACTAGCAGTCTTTTCCTCATAATTGATAAGCCTGACATAACTTTTTCATCTGGCCGTAATGTTTTTAAACTTTTACAAAACTCAGAAATATCTGCTTTAAGACCTTCAGGCCCAGTAATTATTGTTGCATTTACTAATGCAAGATGCTCCCAAACCCACGCTTCTGAGGTTTGGTAATGCTTAAATGATTCCCATGAGGTGGCTACTGGACCTTGATTTCCAGACGGTCTCAATCGCATATCAACCTGAAATAAACTCATTTCAGTCATTGGAGCACTAATCGCAGCCACCATAGACTTTGTAAGCCTCGCATAATAAGTTCTTGAATTAATTTCTTTTTCTCCAACAGACATCTCTATACCAGCTGGGTCATAAATCAATATCAAATCAAGATCTGACTTAGAATGTAGCCGTTTCGTTCCTAAGGATCCTAAACCAATTAACACAGCTCCCCGCCCGGGCGGTAAACCATACTTTTTAGAAAACTGCGAACTAACCAAAGACCAAAGCTCTTTAAGTGTGGCTAAAGCTAATTCACCGTATTGAAGCCCTGCCATCTCAGGAGTGATAACCCCCCTTAGTAAGTGTACGCCAATTCTAAAATGCCATTCTCGACCCCAGCGGCGGGAAGCATTCAATTGGCTCTCGTAATCCTTTTCTCTGGCAAGAGTTTTTGCCAGATCTTCTCTGAGAGCAATTATTCCTGGCCATTCACTCCAAAACGTACCTTCGATTACAGCATCTAAAACTTGAACATTACCAGATAAATATTCAGATAAGGCATCCGATGAAGATATAATGTCAATAAATAGGTCTATAAGTTGTCTATTTGTATGAAATAATGAAAATAATTGTACTCCAGCTGGGAGTAATGATAAAAATTTATCAAAAGACACAAGAGCGCGATCAGCATCCACTGCATTTGATAATTTTTCCAAAATAATTGGTTGTATTTTAGAAAACAATGCTTCTGCTCGCGCGGTCCTAAGCGCGGGATAGGAGGGCCACCTGCTTACAAGTTCGCGTCTATTTTTATTATCTTGATAAAAAACTGCTTCAGATAAAAGTTCTTTTTCAGGATTGAAAAATGACTCCGTAAGTGCATGAACAGATTTAAGGGAAGCTAGAATTTTTTGTTTGAAAACAGCAAAATCTAAACTCATGAAGTTAGCCAACCGCACTAATCCACCATCAGTTTGAGGCAAGACATGAGTTTGGGCATCATTGACCATTTGTAATAAATGTTCAACCTTGCGAAGGAACCTATAATGCTCAGATAACTTACTCGCAGTATTTGCTGAAACCCAGCCTTTTTCAGCCAGTTTAGCTAAAGCAACTAGAGTTTCAGAGAATTGTAAATCAGGATCTCTGCCACCTACGATCAACTGACGTGTTTGTGTAAAAAATTCAATGTCACGAATTCCGCCTAAACCTAGTTTAACGTCGTGACCGAGAATATTTGAAATACTTTTAGAGTCAGCTTTTTTTTGGTATCTCACACGTATGCTGTGTGCTTCCTCTATTGCAGCAAAATCCAGATATTTGCGCCAAACAAACGGATATAATGTAGAAAGAAATTTAACTGCAAGCTTTTCAGAACCTGCACAGTACCTTGCTTTTATGTATGCAGCTCGCTCCCAGGTACGACCCAAGGCTTCATAATACCTTTCTGCAGCTTCAAATCCAAGGCATATAGGATTTACAGATGGATCTGGTCTCAAGCGTAGATCAGTACGGAAAACATATCCATTTTCTGTTACCTCAGACAGAACTTTAGTCATCCTTTTTATAACAGCAATTGCTGCTTTTCTTGTTTCAAAAAACTCATTTTCAATTAATTTTTCATCATCAAAAAAGCATACAAGGTCGATATCAGACGAATAATTTAGTTCCCACGCCCCTAACTTTCCCATTGCAAGGATAAAGATACCTAGCTGATCGGCGTCAGAATTATTTTTCAACTTTGAAAGCTGTCCATCTGCAATAAGCGATTCAATCGAGTACTTTAATGCTACCTTTACGCTGAAATCTGCAAATTCTGAAAGGCATTTGCTAACTTCTTCCAATTTCCAGTTTCCCGATAAATCCTGTAGCGCTGTCCAAAGCGAAATTCGAGCTTTTGCAACCCTTAAGCTCTTAGATATATTAGAGCTCTGTAATACTTCGTTAGTTATTGTCTCTTCAGGACTAGACCCTGATTTCAGAATTTTTGTGATCCAGGTAACTTCTTTTTTGATTAAGTCGTGAAGGAATGGACTGCATCCAGCCATACCAGCGATCAGTTTCTGCAAAGGTTCATCAAAATCAGGAAATAAAGAACTGATTTCAAGAATTATGGCTGCATCTGAAGTAAAAGGACTGTTTGAAATATTTTTAAATTGTCGCATTAATATTAGCAAAAAAATTATAACTTAAAACAACAGGTACCATACAAATCATATCTATCCACTAAATAATAGGAATATTTAGTTCAGTAAGTTTGACTCATTTATACTGTACCCTGCATTAAAAGGTTTTAATTGGGCCATTGTCTTCCATTGCCATGCTTCGATAAGCTTGATAGTGTCATGTTATGAGACATTCTCTTCCAATAGCTCCGCAGTTTTATGTGACTGCACCACAGGCATGTCCTTACCTAGAGAATAGACAAGAAAGAAAATTATTCGCTGCACTCCAAGGTGATGAAGCGCAGAGTTTAAACAATTGCCTCTCAAAGCAAGGATTTCGTAGATCTCAAAATGTTTTGTATAGACCTACGTGCTTAGATTGCGCTGCATGTCTATCAGCCCGGGTAGAGGTTAAGCACTTTTTTCCCAATAAATCGCAAAAGAGAACGAACAAAATCAACCAAAATGTAACTAGACGATCGACATCTCCTTGGGCAACAGATGAGCAGTTTGAACTATTTAAGCGTTACTTAGAAGATAGGCATGCTAATGGTGGGATGGCAGAAATGGATGTTTTCGAGTTTGCTGCTATGATTGAAGAAACGCCAGTGGATACACGCGTAATAGAGTATGAACTTAATAATAAGCTAGTAGCAGCTTGTCTAACTGATATAGTAGATGATGGTTTGAGTATGGTATACTCTTTCTATGATCCTAATTTGTCAAAATATTCTTTGGGAACGTACGTGGTTTTAGATCACATAATGTTAGCTCGGGAACTAAACTTAAATTATGTATATCTAGGTTACTGGGTGCCAGGAAGCTCTAAAATGGGATATAAATCTAAGTTCAGTGGACTAGAGATATACCACGAAAAAAAGTGGAAAAAGTTGGAAGAAATTCCAAATGTATCATCTGAACTTCATCCATTAAACACTGCTCCAGTAGCAGAGCAAGTTTCTGAGTTGGATTTCCCAGGTTCTGAGGCTGTTCGTTAACGTTATAGTCTGGACGTTTAAGTTTTTATTTCTTATAACTTTACTCAGAATTACACAGGTAAAATAGATGTCAGACGCTTCAAACCCAATGGAAGGAACACCTTTAATTCCTCCCTCCTCAACGGATCACTCATTATATGAGACGGTGGTAGAGGGGTGTCGAACAGTTTATGATCCAGAAATACCAGTAAATATTTATGACCTAGGGCTTATATACACTATTGATATAACCCAAGAAAACGACGTGAGAATTATAATGACACTAACTGCTCCAGGGTGTCCTGTGGCAGGAGAAATGCCTGGATGGGTTTCAGATGCAATAGAACCCATAGCTGGAATAAGAAAAGTAGATGTAGAGTTAATTTGGGAGCCACCATGGGGAATGGACATGATGAGCGATGAAGCAAAGCTNGAGTTAGGTTTTATGTAAAGGTTAATATGTTTTCAATTCCAAACAAACCGCCTATTTCCCTTACGCCACGCGCAGTTTCCCAGATCAAATCATTGATGGATAACTCTGANGCAATNGCACTTCGTGTTGGAGTTAAAAAAGGCGGTTGTGCTGGNATGGAATATACAATCGAATATGTTTCGGAGTTAGGTAAAAATGATGANGTAATNGAACAAGATGGTGCTCGAGTTTTGATAGCTCCGACAGCCCAAATGTTTTTATTTGGAACTGAGATCGATTATGAAACATCGTTACTTGAAAGCTCTTTCAAGTTTAATAATCCAAATGTTTCTGAGGCATGCGGCTGCGGCGAGAGTATAAAATTCAAAAACGTTTAGGCGCGTGAGTAATATATCAGTTCAAAAAAACATTAGTGGTGTTGGAAATGATATCCGTTTAAGTCTTAATTACACGATGAAAGATTAAGTAGGATCGTCATGAGGAAGATTATTGCTGGAAATTGGAAAATGAACGGCAAACTTGAAAATTTGTTAGAAATAAAAAAAATATCTAATGAATTTGCACAATCAAAAATAGAGATCATAATATGCCCACCCTTTACCCTGTTTGCTGCAAGCGAAGTTGCAAAAAACGTCTACCTAGGTGCACAAAATTTACACCCAGAAAGTGAGGGAGCCTTCACTGGTGAGATAAGTGCTGATATGTTAGTCGACCTTGGTGTTACGTACTCAATTATTGGACACTCAGAGCGCAGAAATGAACATAACGAGACAAATGAAATAGTTGCGCGTAAGGTTCAAATTTCTTTGGAGAAAAAATTACAAACAATTATTTGTATTGGTGAAACAGAATTGCAGCGGAAAGAAAATAGTACCTTAGAAATTTTGGAACAACAACTTCTCGGCTCTCTAGCAAATAATACCAATTTTGAAAATTTAATCGTGGCTTATGAGCCAATTTGGGCGATAGGGACCGGCTTGATCCCTGAGGTTAGCGAAATATCAAAAATACACGACTTTATTAGAATGAGATTAGTTAAGTTATATGGATCTAATGCATCTAATATACCTTTACTTTATGGTGGCTCAGTAAACGGATCAAACGCCTCAGAAATTTTTAACGTTGATAATGTAAATGGAGCTCTTGTAGGGGGAGCATCACTATCTTTTGAAAAATTCGCTCCAATAATAAGAGCAATCGAAAATACTAGTCCATGATTTTTTGATTGAAATGCAGTTAATTTCTCAGAACCCAACCGACAAAGACTTTATTCAAAACCCATATAAGTTTTATAAAAATTTTGTATCAAATGACTGCTTATATTTTTGGAATGAATATAATATGCCAGCTGTTTTTGATTACGCTGGACAGGAAATGTTATTCAAAGACAACAGATTTGGCCGTGAAAAATTAAAAAATCAGTCAAAGGATATTGAAAAGCATTTAATAGATTTTAACAATTTAGAAAAAAATTCAATGCTGGAGCTAGAGCCTCCAAAACATACAAGGTTAAGAGGTCTCGTCTTGCGAGCATTTACAACTCGAAAAATAAATACCTTACAACCTGAAATATTTGCTCTCTCACATAAACTTTTAGATGATCTTAAAAGTGATAACGTGGATATTCTTAAAGAATTTGCCACCTTATTACCAGTAATCGTTATTGCGAGGTTACTTGGAGTTCCTGAGACCATGGCAAAAAATTTACTTAGTTGGTCGAACGATATGGTTATGATGTATCAAGCTCGTCGGACAAGAGAATTAGAAATACAGGCAAATTCATCTGCTAAGGAATTTGTAAATTTTATGGAGAAATATATTGAAGAAAAAAGATATAAACCTGAAGATGATCTGATTTCTCATCTTATTGCAGCAGAAGAAGAAGGTGAAAAGCTTACAAAAGATGAATTAATTTCTACCTGCATTTTACTTTTAAATGCGGGTCATGAAGCTACAGTTCACACATTAGGAAATGGTATAAAAGCGATTCTTGAGTATGGCGAAGATAAAAGCTGTCTAAGCCCAAAGTTTATCAATGCCACTGTGGAGGAAATCTTAAGGTACGACCCGCCTTTACATATTTTTACAAGATATGCTTATGAAAATATCATTTTTAGAAACCATCAATTTAAATGTGGTGATGAAG
>JGI24820J26691_1000380_pt1 | contig 13257 bp, 13 predicted proteins | sample METZYME_5_50m_FD_26691 | JGI IMG/M metagenome (IMG submission 26691) | reverse complement strand
ATGCCCGACTTTCCCGAGCAACTTTTGGAGAAACACCATTAATCGTGATAGTCCCACCTGTTGGCTGGTCTAGATCCGCCATAACTCGTAAAAAAGTTGTTTTACCGCAACCAGATGGTCCAATAAAACTTATAAAATCACCTTTTGTTATATTAAGGTTTACATCTTTTAGCGCATGTACAGGTCCGTCGTTGGTTTGGAAAGTTAAATCCAACGATTTCGCAGAAATCACTGTTTCGTCAGTCACTGGTTATCCCCAAATTTAAACACCTGTAGCAGGTATCCCGGTGCGTTTTACCGGAGTTGGAGATGTAAGCTCTTTCCAATTTGAAAGAGCTTGGTTTACTGGTGTGTTACCTTTTCTTGCAACAAATTCACCATGGCCCTCTTTAGTATTAATTTCACCATCAGAAATTGCGACGTAACCCCTAGTTAAAGTATATCTTGGCAAACCAGTGACCTTGTGACCCTCAAAAACATTATAGTCAATTGCTGATTGTTGAGAGGATGCCTTAATCGTCTTAGACTTTTCAGGATCCCAAACAATCAAATCTGCGTCAGCTCCAACCAATATGGCTCCTTTTTTGGGATAGCAATTTAATATTTTGGCTATGTTTGTAGAAGTAACTGCGACAAATTCGTTCATGGTAAGTCTACCAGTCCGAACACCATGGGTCCACAACATAGGTAGCCTATCTTCAAGCCCTCCTGTTCCATTTGGAATTTTAGTAAAATCACCTACACCAAAACGTTTTTGTTCTGTTGTGAAAGCACAATGATCAGTTGCAACAACACTCAACGATCCAGATTGCAAACCAGCCCATAAACTATCTTGGTGCATTTTATTTCTAAACGGCGGCGACATGACCCGACGGGCAGCGTGATCCCAGTCCTTATTAAAATACTCACTTTCATCAAGAGTTAAATGTTGTATCAAAGGCTCTCCCCAGACGCGCTTTCCAGCCTGTCTTGCGCGACGAATTGCTTCATGAGATTCCTCACAGGAAGTATGGACGACATAAAGTGGAACTCCAGCCATATCGGCAATCATAATTGCACGATTTGTTGCCTCACCTTCAACCTGGCTGGGCCTTGAATATGCGTGAGCTTCCGGACCGTTATTGCCTGCCGCTAAAAGTTTTGTGCTCAGCTCTGCTACGACATCGCCATTCTCGGCATGAACCATAGCAATCCCACCAAGTTCTGCTAACCTTGAAAATGATGCATACAATTCATCGTCGTTCACCATTAAAGCACCCTTATAGGCAAGGAAATGCTTGAAAGTGCTGATACCACGCTCCTCAATTACCGTTTTCATATCATTGAAAACTTGCTCACCCCACCAAGTAACGGCCATATGAAAAGAATAATCACAATTTGCCCTCGTAGATTTATTATCCCAACGCTTTATCGCATCAAGCAAACTTTCACCTTGGTTTGGAAGGGCAAAGTCAACTACCATTGTTGTGCCACCTGCTAAGCCTGCTCTGGTACCACTTTCAAAATCATCACTCGAATATGTTCCCATAAATGGCATTTCTAAATGCGTATGAGGATCTATGCCACCAGGCATGATATAGCAGTCAGTTGCGTCAAGTTCAGTTGAACCTGAAAGATTTTGTCCAATCTCAGTGATTTTAGAACCTTCGATTAATACATCGGCTTTGTAAGTCAAATCGTGAGTTACAACGGTTCCATTTTTAATTACCTTCGACATTTCTTAACTCCTAAGAATATAACTATTGGATGATCGCAGTATTTAAAACTGCATGAAGAAGCACATCAGTTCCAGCTTGCGCCCATTCTTTTGATATTTCTTCAGCTTCATTATGACTTAAGCCATCTTCGCAAGGGCACATGATCATTGCAGTTGGAGCGAGATCGTTTATCCAGCAGGCATCATGTCCAGCTCCCGAAATAATGTCCATATGGCTGTAACCCAGTTCTTCTGCCGCTTCTCTAACCGCCGCAACACAATCTTCGTCAAAAGCAGGAGGATCAAATTGACCAACGATTGAGCATTCAAATTCTACATCTATCTCTTCGCATAATTTTGGTGCTTTCTCCTCAAGTTCAGCAACCATTCCTTGTAACTTGTCCAATAAGTGTGTGCGCATATCTATAGTACAAACAATTTGGCCTGGTATAATATTTCTAGAGTTAGGATAAACATCAATGTGTCCGATCGCACCAACCGCATTTGGCTGATTTTTCATAGCAATTTCGTGAACTAGCTCCGTAATTAAAGCTAGACCTCTTCCAGCATTTTTGCGCATGTGCATTGGTGTTGAACCGGTATGACTTTCCTTGCCTGTAATCTTACATTCTATCCAACGCAATCCTTGCCCATGCGTTACAACGCCTATGTCCTTATTTTCCGCTTCAAGTATAGGACCCTGCTCGATATGCAGTTCAAACATAGCATGCATTTTCCGTGATCCAACCTTTTCATCACCAACCCATCCAATCCGTTTTAGTTCGTCCCCAAATTTTTTTCCATCACTATCAGTTCGATCGTAGGCCCAATCTTGATCATGCCTACCTGCAAACACACCTGAAGCAAGCATTGCTGGTGCGAACCTAGTTCCTTCTTCATTTGTCCAATTAACGACTACAATTGGATGCTTTGTAGACACATCAAGATCGTTAAGCGTCCTAACTAATTCCAAACCCCCAAGAACACCCAAAACGCCATCATATTTTCCACCGGTAGGCTGGGTATCAAGGTGTGAACCGACATAAACAGGTAAAGCTTCTGGATCAGTGCCAGCTCTCGTTGCAAACATATTTCCCATGGTATCGACGCCCATTTCCATTCCAGCTTTTTCACACCAAGTCTGAAAAAGAGCACGTCCTTCTGCATCTTCATCCGTCAAAGTTTGTCGGTTATTTCCACCAGCAATTCCCGGCCCAATTTTGGCCATTTCCATTAAGCTATCCCATAGTCGATCTGGATCAATTCTTAGATTTTTTACGCTGACCAAGTCAAAATTCCTCACTTTAAAAATTTGCCATTAATTGGTTCTATACAACTCTGGAACAAATAGGCGATTGCGGTCAATAAATTTTTGACCAAATGGACAATTTTTCTTAAATTTTTTTTATTCTTGTTCTAAGGTTAGCTAAATAACAATTTCTAAATAATTATTTTGGATCTGTTAAATATGTCCAAGATGTATTGAACAACTGAAGATTAAGAGTAAAAAAAATGAATTTAGCTGCAGATAAAAATCTCTCCAGAATTCAACGAGAAAAACGCAGCAAAATTCAAAAGGCCGCTCTAGAAGTTTTTGCAGATTATGGCCTCCGAAGTGCTACTTTAGATAAGATCGCAACTGCTTGTGGACTAACAAAACCAAATATCCTGTATTACTATTCAAGCAAAGATCAAATATATTTTGAAGTCCTAAACGGACTACTGGATGAATGGGTTGCGCCGCTTCACGAAATTTCGAAAGAAGGGGAACCATTAGACGAATTATTAGGGTATATGAAAGCCAAATTAAGGATGTCTAAACAAAAGCCAAAAGAAAGCAAATTGTTTGCCAACGAAATTTTGCACGGAGCTCCTTTAATGCAAAATATTCTGGCTACAAGCCTTAGACAAACTCTTGATGAGAAAGTAGCCGTAATAGATCATTGGGTCAGTGAAGGAAAGTTGGCTGATGTAAATGGACACCATCTATTTTTTTCAATTTGGGCTATGACCCAACACTATGCAGATTTCGATGTTCAGGTGAAAGCTATATTGGATAAAAGTGAGGACGAATTATTTCAAGAAGCTGAAGAATATTTGACTAATCTTCTTATGAGAATGCTTTCACTACAAACTGTAAAAACGGCTTCACCTAAGCCAAATTAACTAGCAACATTATTAGAAAACTGTTTTTATTCTGATTATTCTGTAAGAAAACGATAAATTTAAAATAATTAGCTCAGAAAACCTGAATTTGACCAGTAAATATGATAAGTCATTCACTGGTCAAAGTAATCCCATAATTAATTGAATTAGATCAGTTTTTATGTCATGGCTGGAATTACGGTGTTGCCATACTCCGAGATAATGTTTTCCTCATCACCATTATCAAGATAAATATTAAACTGAGTGACGCCTACACTCTCTAATTTTTTTAACTTGGCAATGTGGTCATCAGGTGTGCCTAAAACCGCAAATCCTTCAATAATATCATCTGTAATAAAGTCTAAATAAGCATTATCGCTTTGCCCATGTTTAGAGTAGTCATAGCCTTTTCTATCTTCTATGTAGGCAGTAAGTGACTTCGGAATATCTTCGCGATCAGTACCATATTTTTCAACAATATCCGCAACGTGATTTCCAACCATAGCAGGGAACCATCTTGTAGCCTCACGACAAGCCTCGATATCCCCAAAATAAGCAGGAGCTGCAGACATTATTCTATAATCTGACATATCTCTTCCGTTAGCTTTTCCTGCTGCAATAGCTTGATCACCAAGCCACTTGCAAATCGCTGGCTCCGCGATTTGCAATATAAGACCATCGCCCTTGCGACCAGCACTATCAAGAGCTTTCGGCCCATAGGCAGCAACCCACACTGGTAATTCATAGGCAGTTGCCCATGGAAATTTTATCGGATTGGGTACATCGCCGTAATGACATTCATCTCCCCGAACTAGCCCTTTGACCACATCAATAAATTCATCCATCTTTTTTAATAGAGCAGGTTTGCGTCCCATGACACGAACAGCACTATCACCGCGACCTACACCTATATCAAATCTTCCTCCTGACTGGTGGGCTAAGGAGCCAAAGAGGGACGCAGCAGCAGACCATTCACGAGTATTTGGATTTGTGACACAAGGGCCAAACCTCATATTTTTTGTATGCTCCATGCACATTGCCATTGCAGGGAAACTCTCACGCCAAAGAATATGGCTGTCGTAAAACCAACAATATGTAAAGCCAGCTTCTTCCGCTTGTGCAACAAGTTTGCGAGCGCGCTCCGGTTCAACAAAGCCTTTAAAAGTAATTCCAAATTCCATTATAATCTCCTTTATATTCAGTTTTCTGGCGCCCAAATCTTGATACCTGCGTGACTAAAAGGTACAGCTTTGGAAATATTAATTCTTATTAGTATTGGTGTAATTGCCTCAATACAACGAGCAGCTTCTGCATCGCCTGCATTATAGGTCTTTACTCCAATTTTTTCTATCAACTCCATAACTTTTTTGCGCGGTTCCAGCCCATTTCCACAAACTAGTACATCGCAGTTAATAGTTTTTTCAATATTATTAAGGGTGTGAGCCGATACGTTGTGTAGAGCACCCATGACTGGAATGTTTTCGCCTAGAATAGCTTGAGCCGCTTCAGTAGCTGAGCCTTCTGGAGGCATATCTGTTTTCTTTGGATCTCCATCCTTCAGTGGGACAACAATGTCGATGAGAATTTTATCCGAAAGGTCATGTTTGAGCGCTTCCAAGGTTTGATTATGACCCGGCCAAGGAACCGCTAAGATCACCATTTCATCTGCAGCCGCTACTGCGCCAGAATTATCATATCCACGGATTAATGCACTATTTGCAGGCAAAACCGCAGCTAACTCATCCGCAACTTCTATTGCATGCTCTGATCTACGCGATCCAATGGCGACAGGTACTCCAGCAGCAGCAAACCGTTTTGCTAAACCTCGTCCCTGAGGTCCGGTTCCACCAAGAATGGCAATTGTCATTTAAACATATCCTCCGAATTTGAACGCAAAATATTACGTGCGCTAGTTTTGTCTTCTGTAATCCATTTCAAACCTCGAAATAGAACTATTGGTGTTTTTGCAGCCTTTTTAACAATCAAACCTGAGGCTGCAGCAAGTTCATCACAAAAGGCAGGTTCAGTCACGGAAAGATCACGCCCCCAAGCATCTTTTTTTCCAATATCCGAGATTATTGAAGGCACTCTATAAAGACCTATTGCCACATTTACCTGACCTAATCGCCATGGGCGACCAAAGGTATCCGTAATTACGATACCAAGTTGTACACCAAACCGATCTTCAAGCTTTCGACCAATCTTTCTTGCACTTGCATCAGGATCATTCGGAAGCGTAATTACCGTACCAGGTTCACTATTCGATTCGTCCACACCCGCATTAGCCGAAATGAAACCGAGGTGATGTTCACAAATTAATGTTCCTTCGTTTTGCTTTGGTCGCTTGAAAGCTCTAACGACCCGCTTTGATTGCCTAAGCACAATCTCAACTTTTTTTGGGTTTTTATTTAGCCGTTCCGCGTAATCCAATGCTTCTGTTGAAGGTTCAATTTCTTCTAGCTTAAAAATGGCGCCCTCTGCCTTAGAAACAATCTTGTGTGCTATACACAAAATATCACCGTTCTCAAGGCCGTGAGTTTCTAGCGCGTCTCCAATAATTAGAGCCAAGTCATCTTCAGGGCAAATATCTGGTATGGTAGGAATAGTAGATAGAGATACATTTTCGATCATGCACAAACTCCTGCGATCTCAGGCACAACCTGCATAGCCCGAGCTAAGCATTTATTAGTATCTATATCGAAGGTAAGGCTATCTAATTTCATTATGCGCGCTCTGATACCCTTTTGATTAGCCTCCTGCAAATGTGATAACGATGATTTAGAACCATATCGAAATGGTATAACATCTGGCGGAGATACCACTAGAGCATTAGTACCCAAGTCATTAGATGGGCAAATAGTTACCGCAGCTTTACTATTTAACATAGCAATCAAATCACTTTCGAGCGGAGCAGCCAAATCAGCTGGAATAATGCACAGCCTTTCAAAACCCATCGCTTTTGCTGTAATTGCTGAATGAAGAATAGCATCGGATAACCCAAGATTGCTAGGTTCCTCAATAATTTGAACTCCCAATTTCTTAGCAATATTTTTTGCATATTTACAATTCGTTACTACAGCAATTTCAACCTTCTCAAGTGCCGCGACAGGAATGAGAAAATTTAAAGTTTTTTGATATAATAAACTTACCAACCTAGTTCTGGCACTATTTGAGAGCGTCCCTGAAAGTCTGGTTTTAGAAGCGGATAGGTCTTTCATTGGAACAACGATCAAGGTCTTTGTCATTTTGAATCCATTCGACTTTCATTTTTGTAAATTGCCAATATTTCATGCGCTAAGCGAACTTTACCTGCAAGATCTGGCATAAGAATATCCGTAGTATAGGGTATCATGCCTAACTTAGAAACCTCACCACTAAGATCCCGATCGCTACAATCCATAAGAAAATAACCTGCAATATCCTCATAAAAATGTGCAACTCCTACAGAATCTGCTCGATATTTTAAAGAAGTTAACATTCTATCCGCTGGACCTTTCAACGCTTTACCGGAAATCAGTGGGGAGACAGCCAAAATATAAGCTGTCGTTTCTTGCAATGCTGTATAGAAGCCAGGTATTTTTAGAATGGGCAAAATACTTACCAGAGGGTTTGAAGGCGCTATGACGATCAATTCAGCCTCCTTCAGCGCTTGTTCCGCTTGTGGCGTTATTTTAGATGATTCCAACCCGTCGTATCTGAGCTCCAAAACATCAGGCTTGCAACGCTCTTTAACAAAATACTCTTGGAAGCTTAACCATCCGCAATCAGTAAATACACGTGTTTGAACTTTGGCTTCAGTCGGTAACAATATTTTTGAATTGATATCAAATTTAGAGACTATATCTGCCAAAATATCGGAGGGCCGATCTCCACGCCGCAAGCGCTCCGTGCGATAAATATGAAGACCAAAATCACGGTCACCGAGAAACATCCAAGTGTCAGCACCTAAGCAATTCAACATTTCAAGTGCTCTATTACCTTCATCGGCAAGGCCCCAGCCTTGATCTCGATTTACACGATCAGAAAGCGTATATAGCATTGTATCGATATCTGGGGATACCCAAAGTCCATGGAATTCTTCGTCGTCTGCAACATTTCCAATTACTGTTAAAGTAATTTCTGGTATTTCTGCCAGCCCCTCAGCTAATTTAGCTCCGCCAACTCCACCCGCTAAAAGTGTCACTCGGGTCATCCTGTCGTCTCCGGGAACATCTTTAAGAAACTTAATGGATCAGATTTCCGTTCAACTAATGGAGAAATATCAATTGGATTGTGATCTTTATATATATCAACGTTTTTNTAAATGGTGTTACGCCTGACAGGTNTACGCCCAGCTGAACGAATAATCTCACATAGTTCAGCTGCTGTAATCTCTTGACCATGTTTAGAACCAGCTGAACGAGAAATACTTTCATTCATTAAAGTTCCACCAAGATCATTAACACCCTTGGAAAGCAGATTACGAGCACGCTCGGCACCCAACTTTGTCCAACTAACCTGAATATTATCAATGAAACCATTTAACATAATTCGTGAAACAGAATGCATTAAGTCAACTTCATGATCAGTTGGCCCAGGGCGCACTGAATTTGGATTATTTAAAAATAAGGGGCTATCGGTGTGTACAAAACTTAAAGGTACAAGCTCAGTAAATCCACCAGTATCTCTTTGTATCTCGCGCAGGAGCGCAATATGAGCCGCCCAGTGTTTCGGTTCATCAACATGTCCATACATAATCGTAGCTGTACTTGGAATTCCAACNTCATGAGCNGTTCGAATGATTTCCTCCCAGCAATCAGCGCTTAGTTTGTTTTTGGTTAATTTCTGACGTACTTCTGTATCTAGTATCTCTGCAGCTGTTCCCGGCATAGATCCCAAGCCACAATCTTTTAAATCATTTAGAAAATTACGATAGGACAGTTTGGATTTAACAGCGCCATACCAAATCTCAAAAGGAGAAAATGCATGTATATGCATATCTGGCAACGCAGACTTTATNGCAAGTACAAGCTCCCGATAGTAGTTGCCCTCCATTTTTGGATGCAAACCGCCCTGAATGCACACTTCCGTACCACCACGGTCCCAAGCTTGCTGCGCCCTTTCGACTACCTGCGCCGGCTCTAACCACTCAGAACCTGCCTCTTCTTTGCGCTTAGCAAAACCACAAAACCGGCAACCCATGTAACAAATATTTGTAAAATTAATATTTCTGTTNACTACAAAAGTTACATAATCACCCTTACTGCGCTGNCGCAGAATATCCGCAACTGCAAAAATAGCATTTCGATCTGTAACTTTTTTATTATCCCTACAATTAAAAAGTACCATCCCGTCATTTTCTGAAACTTCGTTACCAAACAATGCATTGCTAAGGATTTGAGATACAGGGCTGCTAGCCGCATCCAGTACTTTTTGTAACTCTACTGGTATGTATTTAGAGACTTGTTGATTTACTTTATTCATTAGATCGCCTCCAATATTTGCTCATGCGCAAACCCATCATGCCTCGCCATGGCCAAAATGCGCTNTCTTAATCCAGGATCCAAATACTCACTCCGCTTATTAATAAATCGGGGGTATACTGTGAGCCGCTCCAATAATTTGAAGCCCACGCTTGAACAACTTTCATTTAACCTAAGGATTTCCGGCCATTCATGTTGAGGATTAATAAAATCGATCGTAACGGGGCTTATTCCGCCCCAGTCATTGATACCTGCTTCCAGATAAGAAATATGGCGACGATGCAAATTTGGAGGCGCTTGTAGACTAATTTCTGGTTCAAGAATGATACGTGCAGCTGCTATTGTACGCAGCATATCTTCAAGATTAGGCTCTGGATGTTGCGCCATAGCTATATCGGGCTTACGTTGAAAATTTTGGATTATAACTTCCTGGATGTGACGATGACGACGATGAGATGCATTAATCGCGTTTAATGCCTCAATTCTTTCTTCCCAAGTTTCTCCAATTCCAATCAATAACCCAGTTGTAAAGGGCACATTCTTGACACCAGCCCGCTCCAGAGTCCGCAATCTTTGCAGGGGAGTTTTATCAGGACATCCATGATGGGGCATACCCTTGCGAACCAAACGTCGGCTAACCGTTTCCAACATCATTCCCATTGAAGCAGAGACAGGCTTTAACAGATCAATTTCATCGTCAGATAAGGTCCCAGCGTTTACGTGAGGCAGTAAATTTGTTTCTTTGAGAACAAGCGCNCACATATCTGCAAGATATTGCGTCATACTTTCATAACCTAACTTAGCAAGGCTTTTTTTAGCTTGCTCATATCTTAACTCTGGTTTTTCACCCAGACTAAATAACAACTCTTTACAACCATTCTCTATGCCTTTCTTTGCAACTTTGAGAACCTGTTCTGGGGTCATAATTCGTGCATCAGGATCGGATGGATGCTTTACAAAGGTACAATAGCCACACGTGTCTCTGCACATATTTGTCAAAGGCACAAAAACCTTTCGCGAATAAGTTACATTATCACCCCAAAATCGATCGCGAACTGCTGCAGCTCTTGATAGTAGCTCTGTCGTGTCAGCCTTTGCGAACGTTGGATCGGACATTATATCCATCAAACGCACTCCCTACCCTCTACTTTGGCATAAAAATATAATACATCAACAATTTTTTACCATATGGTCAATTTTTTACCATTTGGTCAATTTTTATTTTATAGTCAAATAAAAAACTTTTATTGGAGAAAGGTATTGAAAGTTGTTGAGTTTTTGATGCAAACCTATGCACATTGAAAGGTGACTTTTAAGGGGGTTATAATGTCGAAAGTTCTACAGGTAGTAATTTACAAATCTGTCTCTGATGAAGAAAAATTAGCAGCCTATGCAAAATTAGCTCTACCAGCGATGCAAAAAGCAGGAGCAAAGTTTCTTGCAAGAGGTGTTCCCGTAGCAGTTCGCGAAGAAGGAAAAAAAACCAGAACGGTCGTGATAGAATGGCCTAGCATGGAAGCGGCTGATAAAGGCTACAATAGTCCAGAATATCAAGCTGCTCTGGAAGCTTTAGATGGTTCGGCCTCGCGAGAATTCAGATATGTGGAAACGATTTAATTTCATAAAGTGAAAAACTTTATTGAGATAAAAATTATGCTTATCTATGTATTAAGAATTTCGATAAAGAAATATTAACCCCATACCAATAGGCACGATGCCAATATAAGTGTAAGCTGGGGCTAGACCTTCGTTGCCAAAACTTTCGACTAATAAAACCCAAAAAGGAATTAATAAGCTGTAAGCCATTACATTGGTTCCGGGAATTTTATTTGAGGCATAATTTAGACATAAAATAGTCCCTATGGAAGCAAATATAGCAAGGTAAATGACCAAAAGAATAAGCCCTAGTGAAATTGTGTCAGGAGTAAAGCTTTCACCCTGAATTACCAATGTTGAACCCACAATTAAGGTTCCGGCAATTAAAACTCCAAAAGTTGTAATTAGTAAATGTTCACTATTATTTAACCTAGGTTGTAATAGTGCATAACTTGAATAGACAATTGTCCCGATCAAAAATATAAGCTCCCCGTAATCCATTTTGAACTTCAGAGCATTTTGTAGAGAGCCGTCAAAAACTATAAATAAAGCTCCAAACGAACTCAAACCTAATGCCAACCAGATTAGAGGTTTAGACTTCTTATTAAATAATAACGAGTCCAAAATAAGCGTAGAAAATGGCATAAGTGCAAAAATAGCTGAAGTCGATATAGTAGAAGTATACCTTAGAGCTATAAACATGAAGACAAAGTACACCGAATAAATTCCACCTAGTACAAGATAGCGCCATGGTCTAAATAGGATGGAACGGGACAAGTTTTTAGAGTAAACCAAATATGAACCGAGTATTAGAGCTCCAAAAAGAAAACGATAAAAGGTCAAGAGTTCTGGCTCAATAATTTCAGCATATAATTTACCAAAAATAAAAGAACCTGTTACAAACAGGGAAAATAAGAACATCACTAAGTGACTTTTTATTTTTATGTTCAGCGAGCTTATCATCTAAAACTGAATTTTATTTCCGGCGATCAATAAAATAAAATACTCAACCAGGGGCATATGAAGCAGGGTCAACATTATTAGGACGACCTTTTATAAGCAATTCAGCATTTAATGGTTCGTTTCTAGCCAGCAATTTTCCGCCTCTCACGACTGCAAGACGGTTTGCACGTAATCTTATCGCCTCAATAGAATTTTTTGCTTGGAGCAAATTAAAATTTGCCTTTGCTCCCACATTTATCCCATAATCTTCAAGGTGCATGATGGTCGCCGAATTCGACGTAATTGCATCAAAACACCATGCCATATCCTCACGACTAGACAGTTGACCAACATGCAAGCCCATAAAAGCTACATCAAGCATGTCAGCTTTTCCAAGCGAGTACCAAGGATCCATGACACAATCCGATCCAAATCCAATCAAAATACCCGCATCACGCAACTCTCTTACTCTAGTTTGTCCCCTTCGCTTTGGATAAGAATCATGTCTTCCCTGAAGCATTATGTTAATGAGAGGATTAGGTATTGCATGAACGCCTGCTTCTGCAATCAATGGTATTAATTTAGATACGTAATAATTATCCATTGAATGCATTGAAGTAAGATGAGAACCTGTAACCCGGCCTTGCAAGCCTAGGCGCTGAGTTTCATATGCAAGCGTCTCAATATGGCGGCTCATTGGATCATCTGTTTCATCGCAATGCATATCAACCAACAAACCTCGTTCAGATGCTATTTCACAGAGAGTTTTAATTGATTGGGCTCCTTCCGACATGGTTCGCTCGAAGTGAGGTATGCCCCCAACAATATCCACCCCCATATCCAAAGCACGAATGGTATTTTCGAGTGCTGTCGGATCGCGGTAAAGCCCATCTTGAGGAAAAGCCACCAATTGAAGTTCCAAATAGTCTTTAACTTGATTTTTTACCTCTAGAAGGGCTTGGACACCTTTTAGCTCGTCGTCGCATGTATCTACATGACTTCTTATAGCTCCAATGCCCATTGAAACAGCTAAATCACAATATCTTAACGATCTTGCGATTATGTCATCTACAGTCTGGACAGGTTTCAACTCTCCCCAAAGTGATATTCCTTCCAACAGCGTTCCAGACTTATTTAATCGTGGTGTACCAAGAGATAAAGTTGCATCCATATGAAAATGCGGGTCTATAAAAGGCGGGGCCACAAGCCAACCATTTGCGTCAATAACTTCTTTTGCTTCAGCCGAAATATTCTTTTCGACAGCGGTGATGAGACCATTTTTACCGGCTATATCAATACCTTCCGTTCCATCGGGCAGAGAAGCGTTTTTAACCAAAAAATCAAACATAATTTACTCCTATCTTTGCCCTTTAAACCAAGGTGTGAGTAGCGCTCTTGGATATTCTGCCCGCCGGG
>JGI24820J26691_1000378_pt1 | contig 13295 bp, 13 predicted proteins | sample METZYME_5_50m_FD_26691 | JGI IMG/M metagenome (IMG submission 26691) | reverse complement strand
GATTAAGGCTACTTTATATCTTTGCTCTAGATTTCTGTAGATATTATTAGGATTAACCTCATCCTTGATTTCATTACTATTTAGGTTTTTGGGATCTAATAATTTAAGTAGATCAGAATAATTTATTAAACCCTTTTTAGATTTTCTTTTTTCAAGCTCTCTTTTAGTCCATAACAAAGCATGCTCCCAAGCAAATTCACATGGACCATCATATAAATCTCCTATAGTATCAAGAATTAGTTCCATTTCTTCATGGACCATCATATAAATCTCCTATAGTATCAAGAATTAGTTCCATTTCTTTAGAACAAGAATCAATTTTATGCTTCATCTCTAGTTGATAAATATTTTTAGGATGAAAATATCCATTTATAAGGTTTTGTTTTTGAATATCTTCATATGATGGTCGCTTTTTCTCTTTATATTCTTCAATCCAGTCACTTAAAAGCTCATAACGATTTTTTCTGGGCTTAGATGAGTATGGCTTTGTATCTTTAATACCCTGAGATCTTAGATCTTTAGCAATCTTTATGAAGCCATCTTCAAGCTCTTGTCCCTTCTCTTCCCAAATAGTCTTAAATTTTATCCATAATGATTCAATATAGTTGTTTAATTGAGATGAAAGACTTTCTTCTATTTTTAAGTAATTAAAAGTTTGTTTGAAACTATTATTAGGGTCATTATCCAATGAACTAAGAACTTCAATCAAATTCTTACGATTAAAATTACTTTTAAGTAAACCTTTTAATTCTGAAATTTCTATTTCTAATATTTCTTTTCTCCAATATTCTTCAACAATTTCATTTATTAATGAGTTTGAATCTTTTTCGATGGTTGGGTTTAAATTATTTCCATTATCAAGAGCTTCTCTACGAAGTGTTTTACTGCAAAATCCATGAATTGTTGTGATATCTGCATTGTCAATTCTTTCTAATGCTTCTAAGAGTAGTGATGCTATATATAAGGCTCTTTCTTTAGATGTTATATTTAATTCGACCCATTCATATAGTACATTGTCTACCTGCTTGGGTTTTACAGNTGTATTTATTGATTCAATTATTTTTAAAGCAAGAATTAATCTCTCAATAATTCTTGCTTTTATTTCTGATGCTGTCGCTTCTGTAAAGCTAACAACAAGTATTTCGTTTATTGAATATTCTTTTTCAGTTAATAACCTTAAGACAAGATGAGAAAGAGAAAATGTTTTCCCTGTCCCAGCACTTGCTTCTATTAGTCGTATTCCATTCGATAAAGGATATTTATTTGGTTGAAATAATTCAATATTAGTCATATTTATTTCTTAGTTATCAGAATAAAATAAGAAATAATAATTTCGCTTTTAATTATCCCTTGAAATTGATGTTTTAAATTGCTTATAATTAACATTTAGGATCTCCAGTCTAAATATTTTATTTTTTTTATAATAGCTGGTACATCTTTGATATATTTTTTGTATTCAGGAAATTTAATTTTCAACCTTTCTTCTTCCTTCAAGGCTTTTATTTTTAAAATGTAAGCTAATGATATGAGTAGAAATAGATGTATTAGACTCAATGAAAAAATACATATTCCTAATGANATGAGTANAAATAGATNNNTTANACTCAANGAAAAAATACATATTCCTAATGAAATATATAATAATCCCTTATAAAGNGGATGCCGAACATTTTGATATGAATTATTTTTTATCAGACTCGCTTCATTCATTGGATAAGGTAGCGGAGTTAGATTTCCTCCTAAATCTATGAATGCTTTGATGACAATGAATAGACCTAAGATTGAAATTCCAAATCCAATAATTATACAAAAAGTATTTATTGAAAATGGGATTTGCTTTATTTCTGGGTAGGGAGGTATAAAATGTAGGAGAATTAGTACTATTTGAGAAAAGAAATACCATTCTCCTTTTGAATTATTAAATAGCCCCTGCTTGCTAAATCCCCATTTTGATAAGAGATCTATAACATAACTAAAGAGATTTCTTTTAAGCTTCATTTTAGTTGCTAGTTAGTTGGTGTTTTTGAGGATTGGTTCATAGAGACTCATCAACACATCATTAAATGATTCAAAGTCTAAAAAAGTAGAGGCTTTGCATTGTTTGCCAAAACAAAGTTCCATCGCTAGTGTCTCTCTTTCTCCTTGCCTATATAAATCACCTTCCCATTTCTTTTGAAATAAATCTTGCTCATTCTTATTATTGTCTTTTGAAGCAAGGGCATAATCCAGTCCACTTTCTGGTGGTATGGGCCAACAATTATTTCTCCCTGCGGTTGCTAATTGATGTATTTGACTTAAAATTTTTGTCGCTTCTTTCGTATTGATTGGTAATATCTCCTTGCTTACTTCAAATTGAATTTTTTTTCTATAATCTGTTTTTTTAGAAATTATCAGTGTTTTATAATTAAATGAACTATTTGCAGATAAATATAAATGATTTAGCCATCCATTCATAAGAGTTTTATATTTTAAACTTCCAACTTCAATCTGTATTAAATTCTTCCCTCCAAAGTAAAATTCACCCTCTAACTCTTTCATCTCAATACTCCTTTTCGTGATTTGCCCGGTAGCGTAAATTGTGGATATTAAATTATTCCACCGCTCCTGAAGAAGATCCTTCTCTATTAATCCAGAGCCTTTGGGAGGGAAAACACCTTTGCCAGAATAGTTTTCTTCCCAGTAGTTTGAGTTATTTTTTGTATGATTAATATTTAAGAGATCACTATTTTGAAGTCGATGTTTTAGAAGTTTATATCTTTCTAATTCTGAAAGCTCCAGAAAATCATTATCTTCAATAAGTTTGACAAACTCTCTTGATTGAATTTCATGTTCTTTTAACCATGTTATTTGCGGATTGAGTAACCATTCTTTGGTTTTCTCGAAGGAATAAGGTTTTAATTCGCTTACATTTATTTCTTTCCTCTTTAGCGGTAATGCTAGTGAGATATTTTTAATCGGGATTGCTTTTTCAAGCCATTCTCTAGCTTCTAGATTCTTCCTATCACAACTCATGATTTGTGAATATTCTGTTTTTATAAAGTTGAAATTATCAAGAGGATTTGCTGGTGGCTCAATGAGAATATCTTTAAAGGTATTGTCTCCTAATTTTATTTTTAAGTAATTCAACCATTGTTGAATAGGGCTTGGAGCTTCAAGATCTTCTCCTGTCTTTTCATCTTTTGAATTCCAAGAGACCAAAAGATTTTGACGAGTTGAGATTAAAGCTTCTAACAATGAATAGCGGTCTTTATCATATTGATTTGGATCTCCAAGCTCTCTTTTTCTTTCTAGGAGATTAAAACTTCTTCTATTCTCTATTCTTGGAAAAGTTCTACTTTCTAGTCCCATGATGATGATGACTTTATGAGGTATTGCTCTCATTGGTTCTAAGGCACTGATCGTGATTTTCCCTGTTCTATGACCAAATTTGCCATTTGTAGAACCTAATGCTTTGGTGATAATATCTTTAACTACTAGACAATCAATTTCTAGTTCGCAATTATCTGTTAAAAGACCCCAATTATTAACAATAGTTAGTAGTTGTTGCTCTTCCCATGCCCATTCTCCACCATCTCCGAATAAATCCTTTACTAGCGATGATATAAGTTTTATCCATTCTTTACATGAACGTTTACTGCGAACCGCATCGATATAATTGCAAAGTTTTGAAAGTATACCCCAAGCTTTTATAAATTCTGCACTTGAAATATTCTCGGAATAAGGGGAGATATGGCTTATTCCATTAATTGGATTATCTGGTAATACAAGACCAAGTAGAAACCTTTCTAGACACCAACATAGGCTATGAGTTTCTTCCCCAAATCTTTCTGAGGAATCAAGTCCCCAAGTAAAACCCGAGGATTGAAGGCTTTTGATTATGTCACTTGCCTCGTCAATACTTATATTCTGTTGCGTTCGTAATGCTGGATTAATTAATAAGTTTTCAAAAATTGATGCGGTTAGACGAGATGCGGAAATCTCAAAAAGATTTAACACAAAATGTATTAAACCTACTTTATCTTCTTGACTTTTATCTGTGATTACCCAGGGTAGCTGAGTAGTATTTTTATTTATATTATTAAATACTGAGGTGATTATTGGCGCATAGCTATCAACTTGTGGTGTCATTATTAAAATGTCTCTAGGTTGAATTTCCCTGTTATCGCTTAAGAGCTGTAATATATGGTCCCTTATCAATTCCACTTGTCGATACTTTCCTGGAGATTTAAGGAAAAGGAGTGATTTGTCAGATTTTTCTTTAGTTAAAATATTTTCACTTTTTGTGGATAACAATTCTTGTTGTAGTTGTTCTAATAAATTTGGTTCGTTCCCTTTATTAGTGGCGATATCTGCTGTAAGAGAAAAAATATCTTCCTCGTTTCTATCTCCCAATTGATATTCACCACTCCCTTCTAGTAACTGTTGATATTCAGCCCCCATCCGTCCAAGGAAGGCTTCAAGTCTTGGAGATTCTAGTAACCATTGCCTGTCGGGAGGAGTATTCCATGTGTTTCTAAATTTTAGTCTTCTTGCTTCACATCTTTGCCAAAGATCATTGCAAGGGGAAATTATATAAATTTTTATATTTATTACCTTTGATAATGCTTGAATTAAATCTATTTGCAATGGAGCAAGACTACTAATTCCATAGACGTATAGATTTTTTGGATAATCTAGTTTAGAAATATCATCTTTCTTTAAACGTTTAATAGCTTTTTCGACTTGGATGCAGAACGGATCTTTGTTTATCTTTTTATATAATAAATTAAATAATATTTCTTGCCAAAGGATATTTTTATTAACACTAATTTCTCTAGATTTTTTGTTCGTTTTCTTGCTTAACCATTGCTTGATAATTTTAGGTCTATAAAGTATGTAATCATCAAATGTCTCTGCAATATTGTTTGCTAGATCCCATAAATTCAGATTAATCTGCGTATTTTCTTTATCGCTTATTTTTAGCCAGGAACGAATTACTTGAGCTTCTTCATCTTTCATTAATTCTGGTAATAATTCTAAAATATTCCAAACAAGTTGATTCTTTTCCCATGGATCTTTTTCATCAGGGTCAATGCCAATAATTTTCTTGACTAATCTTTTTAAATATGTACCAGGGAAAGGGTATTTAACTAATGCATTGATATTATTAATTATTGAAAGTTTTTCACTTAGCCATCTGCTTGAAGGCCATGTACTTACGATAATATTAACTTCTTCTGTTATTTCAGGAGGGTTTAATCGGAGTTCCTGTCCAAGTATCTCTGCCAACCATTCAGCTTTATTACTTCGATAAATTGTTAGCAAGAGTCAAAATGCGATTTGAAAATCTTTAAAGTAAGAAGTTGTCTTTCCTTGGATTGATAATTAGGCTTTTCATTTCTTTTACTGCTTGAGATAGACCTACTGAAAGGGCTCTAGAAATAATTGTATGGCCAATATTTAATTCTTCAATCCCTTCAATACCCGCAATCGGTTCAACGTTTTGATAGGTCAATCCATGCCCTGCGTTTACTCTCAAACCATAAGATTTTGCCTTTGATGTGCTTTCTTTAAGAATGGATAATTCCAAACTTCTTGCCTTGTTTTTTGTGATTGCATATTTACCTGTGTGCAGTTCAATCCAGGCGGCCTTTACTTCAGCACAATTTTCTAATTGAGCCTGGACTGGATCAACAAAAAGACTAACTGGAATATCCTCATTTGATAGACGCTGGATTATTTCCTTTAATTTGTTTTTGTGTTTAATGACATCAAGTCCCCCTTCTGTAGTTACTTCTTCCCTTTTTTCAGGAACTAATGTAACCATATCTGGCTTAAGATTAAGTGCTATTGAAGTCATTTCTTCAGTTGCTGCCATTTCCAGATTTAGTCGAGTATGCACAGTCTCTTTTAGAAGATTTAGATCTCTATCTTGAATATGCCTTCTATCTTCTCTTAGATGAACTGTTATACCGTCAGCACCACCTAATTCCGCTAAATGAGCCATTGATACTGGATCAGGTTCAAATGTCTTACGAGCTTCTCGAACATTTGCTATGTGATCAATGTTTACGCCTAGACTTGCCATAGGTATATGAAATATACCCTGATTGTATTCATCAAAAGCAAAATAAGGTTTAGCCGCTGGAGTAACTGCCCAGTATGTTTATTAATAGTAAAGCTTTCGGAGTTAACTTATTTAGAGAGTTGTTAACTAGGGATTTTTGCTCCTTCTTCATAGAGAGAAAGAAATATGCCTTGGGATTGATCCTTTCTGGAGTCGATTGGCTATGCTGGCGACACAAGATTTTGCATTAAACAATTTTTTTAGAAGAAGAATAGTCATTGGTGGAGAGAATTTACCTCTAAGCGGTGCTGTTGTACTTTCTCCTACTCATAGATCAAGATGGGATGCTTTGATGCTTACTATGGCTGCTGGGAGAAGGATTACAAATAGAGATTGTAGATACATGGTCACCCGTTCAGAAATGAGAGGAGTACAGGGATGGTTTCTAAACAGATTGGGATGTTTCCCAATTGATCAGGGAAGACCTTCGTTAACGACTCTTAGATATGCAGTAGATTTGTTGATTTCAAGTCAGCAATTGGTTGTATTCCCAGAAGGAAAAATAAATCGATTTGGTGAACCTGTAAAACTAAAAAAAGGCTTGATTCGTCTAGCTCAACTAGCCTCTAATAAAGGCATGGAAATCAAAATTGTCCCAGTCGGTTTAGCTTACAGCGATGTAATCCCAAAGTTTTCTGGATCGGCATCAATTTGTTTCTCTAAACCAATTATTATTTCCAAAGATTTTAATCAATCTATAAATGATTTTAATATTTCACTTTCAGAAAGTATGCGAAGTGCTGAACAAACGGCTTTGTTAGCTGTTGGCAGAAGATAATATGATCTACTTAATTGATTCTCTAACAGCACATTGAATTTATTACCTCTTAATTCAATTTAATTCTTTATTTAAAAATGATTACAGCCAAAGAAGTTACTCTTCTAATTAAGCAATCACTTCCAGATGCTCAAATTGATGTTAAAGATATGGGGGGTGGGGATCATCTTGAAGTAAATGTCGTATCTGAAGAATTCTCTGGCTTGTCACTTGTACAACAACATCAACTTGTTTATGGTGCGTTAAAAAATGAATTGAAATCTGAAACAATTCATGCTTTGGCCTTGAAAACCTCAACTCCTCAATAACTTTTCTGATATGGATTCAACTATTCGTTCAAAAATTGAACATTTAATTAATTCAAAACCAATATTTGTTTTTATGAAAGGCAATAAGTTGATGCCTCAATGTGGTTTTTCGAACAATGTTGTACAAATTCTTAATTCGTTGGGAATGAGCTTTGATACTTTTGATGTACTTTCAGATATGGAAATTAGAGAAGGGATTAAAGAATATTCAAATTGGCCTACAATTCCCCAGGTTTATGTGAAAGGAGAATTTATGGGAGGATCTGATATTTTGATAAGTATGTATAACTCTGGGGAATTGAAAGAAAAATTGGAAATCGCATTAGCTTCATAACTTGTTACTTTTTTGTTACGTTTTTAGGCCTCTTTTTGAAAAAAGAGGTTATTGATATCACCATCAGGGCCAATAAAGCTGGAAGGATCCATAATCCACCTATCAATTAATGCTTCTAATTTCTCTTGATCCCTTGACCCTAATCTCTTGCAATTCCTCAAAGAATGTAAATATCCATCTGCATAGATCCTCAGTTCAGATGGGCTATGGTATCGACTTTTTAGCTCTTGACAGGCATCACAAATTGATTGGAAGTGTTTTATTGCCTCTGGTGCATCAAAAGATGTCATGGTTTGCTAAGACACAGGCTATTATTGGTAGCCAGCGATCAGTTTGCTTTAATATCCTCTCTAGTCTAAGGGTCTACTTTTCTGACTTGTGACATTAATACCTGCAGATCAGCTTGCTACTGAGCAAATTCAAGGATCCTCCTCAGGTTCTTCTCCAATTCAAGCAACCACGCAATCACCCTCCAAGGTACTTGTTGTAGAGCCACATCCAACTCTCAGAACTGTTCTGGTTCAGAGGCTCAGGCAGGATGGACAGTTGGCCGCAGCAGTTGGTTCTGCTGAGGAGGCAGTTGACCTTTGTCGCGATCAATCACCAGATTTATTAGTTAGTGCAGAGCTTTTGGAAAAAAGTTCAGCGCTTAGACTCGCACAACAATTGGGATGTTCAGTCATTGTCCTTACAGCGCGAACAGGTGTTGAACCCGTTGTAGGTCTTTTAGATGATGGAGCTGATGATGTTTTGAGGAAACCTTTTGGTTTAGAAGAATTGGCTGCTCGGTGTAGGACTTTACTAAAAAGAGGGAGGATTGGTTTACAGGAACGTGTAGCGGTTGGTCCTCTTGAAGTTCATCTTCTCCTCAGGCAGGTCACTCTGCGAGAGAAGCCTGTAGAACTAAGTCCAAGGGAATTTGCCTTGTTGTGTGCCTTGTTGATGCCTCCTGGAATGGTTCGAAGCCGCCATGAGCTACTTCGAATGGCATGGCCTCCATTTAGTGGCGGCCCTCGCTCTGTTGATACGCAGGTTTTGACCCTTAGAAGGAAACTAGAACAAGCAGGTCTTGGTGATGGAGGAGGAATTACAACTGTTCGCCAGCAGGGTTATAGGTTTAGTCTTGATAACTTACCTTCATAAATCTTTAGTTAGATTTTCTTGTTTATTTTGGAAGTTCCCATTTGTTTATTCCCAGCTTCCTGCCAATTTTGTGAGCACAGGCATACCCGCTAAAGGCCACAGCATTTAACCCTTGACCGGGGAAAGAAGAATCACCTACACAATAGAGTCCTTTGATTTTTGTAGTATTGAATGGCATCGGAAGTAGACCAGGTAATCTCATTGAAGGTATAGGACCATAACTCCCTTTGTTTCTAGCGAGAAACCTTTTATGCGTTCTTGGGCTCCCTATCTCTTTGTGTAAAATATTTTGACTAAGGTTTGGAAATAATTTTTCTAACTTTGAAATAAGCTTATCTCCATCTTCTTTTTTCTTGTCTAAATACTCTTTGTTGCTTAATCCCTCCCAACTATCCATTGAAGAAGGAGTAAAGGCATGAACAATATGGCTATCTGAAGGTGCTAATGATGGATCTAAAAGAGTTGGGATTGATAAAAAAGTAACTCCTTGTTCCTGTTCCATTTCTTCCCATGTATCGAGAAGTAGGTGATGGCAATGAGTGTTCGAAGGAATTGAGTCTTTACTTACCCCCAAGTGAAGAGATAAAAATGAAGGAGAAGGGATGTATCGATTTTTCCATTTTTTCTCGGCGATTGGTATTTTATCTACCTCAACAAGTGGATCATTGATTCCTTCTCCACCAAATGTATCCCATCTTGTGGCATTAGAGACAATAGTTTTACCAAAGAATTCTTCACCATTATCTAAAGAGACACCTATAGCACTTCCGTTCTCAAAAATTATTTTTTTAACTTTAGCTTTATATCTAATCTCTCCAGCGAAATTTTCAATTCCTTTTACTAACTTCTCTGCAATAATTCCAACACCTCCTTTTGGATAGTTAATACCTCCATAATGTCTATCAGAAAATACCATTCCTGCATTGATCATAGGTGTCAAGTCGGCGGGCATGACTGACCAGCAAAAACATTCAATGTCTATGAATTTTAAAAGTGCTGGATCTTTGATATACCTTCTGGCTACATCTCCGGCATTGACTGGCAACCATCTAGCAAGCCCTAAGCATGATAAGGGCGATTTGAAAAAAACTTTCATTAAATATGCTGGGTCCTCTATTGAAAGTAAAGGCATTGAATTCAGACAATTAAATACATCCCAACATGTTTGGTAGAAATGATTTATTCCTTTCTCTTCGTGGGGAAATAAATCAATTAGCTTTTTGATGAATTTTTTATAATCTCTATCAACAGCTATTTCTAAATGATTAGGTAGATGATATGCCAATTGTGTTGGGTCAGGAACCGTTTCACATTCTTGTCCAACATCGTTGAGAGCTCGCGTTAGTAAATTCGTGTAACCCTTTTTACCAAAGCCAAAAATCATAGATGCTCCAACGTCAAAAGTAAATCCTTTTCTTTTAAATGAACCACCACTTCCTCCTGGGATTTTGTACTGTTCAAGTACAAGAACTTTTGCACCCTTGCTTGCTAGTTGACTTGCCGTCACTAATCCACCAAGGCCGGAACCAATAACTATCGAATCCCAGTCGCGAGAAGCTTTAGTTTTATTTGTTAGTTGAGTCATGATGTAAAAGAAATTTTTTAAATGGACGGTTGTTGATTCAAGTTGTTAGCTGTTAATGTTTCTCTCAATCTTTCTATTTGACTTAAAGCTCTATAACTATATTCTTTGTATCTTTGACGTTTATTGTGAACTCTTTTTTCGAGTTCAGGTAGTAATCCAAAATTAGCTGGCATAGGTTGAAAGTTCTTTTTATTTTGAACCCGTAAGCTTGTTTGACTATTACTGACAAAGTTTGTCAATGCCCCAATCATGGTAGACGATGGCAAAGTGATTGTATTTAAGCCCTTTGCCAATAATGCTGCGTTAGTGCCAGCTAACCAGCCTCCAGCTATAGCAGCAGCATAACCCTCTGTACCAGTTAGCTGTCCAGCAGCGAATAAAGTTTTTCTATTTATGAACTGAAGTGTTGGTTCTAATAGCTTTGGAGATTCAAGAAAAGTATTTCTATGCATAACTCCTAAACGAATAAACTCTGCTTTCGATAAGCCTGGAATCATTCTAAATACACGTTTTTGCTCGCCCCATTTTAAATTTGTCTGAAAACCAACAAGATTCCATAGTTTACCTGCTTTGTCCTCTTGTCTTAATTGAACGACAGCATGTGCTCTTTTTAGCCTTCGGAGACTTTTGTCGTTTACATCGCCCCATCGTGGATCCCAAAGTCCAATTGGCTTCAATGGTCCAAAACGCATAGTATCCAGACCTCTTTTCGCAAGCTCTTCTATAGGAAGGCAGCCTTCAAAAAACAGAGCTGATTCTTTTTCAAAATCCTTTAATTCAGCTTGTTCAGCTTTTATTAACTCAGAGTGAAACTTTAAATATGATTCTTCATTCATAGGGCAATTAACGTAATCAGCATCACCTTTGTCGTATCTACTTGCACGAAATGCTGTTGAAAAGTCAATGCTTTCCCCAGTAATTATTGGACTAGCTGCATCAAAAAAATGACATTCACTTTCTCCGGTGAATTTTTTGATGTCTTCAGCGAGAGATTCGCTTGTTAAAGGACCTGTCGCCAGAATTGTAATCTGTTGATCAGTTGGTAGGCAGGGACATTCATCTCGAATGATTCTTATTAAGGGATGAGATGAGAGTTCATTTGTGATTGATAAGCTGAATTGACTTCTGTCTACAGCAAGTGCTCCTCCTGCAGGAACAGAGTGTTGATCAGCTTTTGCAATGACAATAGATTTTAGATTTCTCAATTCTTCTTGTAAAAGTCCTGCAGCCCTATCACTGCTTAGCGCCCCAAAACTATTGCTGCAAACGAGTTCAGCGAATTCGGGTGAGTGGTGAGCTGGAGACTTCTTCTTTGGACGCATTTCAAAGAGAGTTACTTTGACTCCAGCACTTGCTATTTGCCAGGCTGCCTCTGAGCCTGCGAGACCAGCTCCTATTACGGTTACCGATGGATCTTCTGTCAAACTGTAGTATTTCTATTATTAAAAGCTTAATTAAATAATATTCTCATGTCCCTCAACTATTTATTAAGACTTCGAAAGTATCTAAAAAATCAATGAGGGAGGGAAAAAAATATCTTCAAATTGTTTTTTAGTCCTCAAAAAGGAACATTAAGGCCATTAATGCTTCGACAACGTGATATTTTTCATATTGGACTATTAATATTGGTCTATTACGGGTCGCTAGCTCAGTGGTAGAGCATCCGGCTTTTAACCGGCTGGTCCTGAGTTCGAATCTCAGGCGACCCATTTTTACAAAACCATTTTAGATAACCTGAGCCAATAACAACTTCTGAGATTTTTGAAGAATTATTTTTTTTGGACCCTATTGATTTCCAGTTTGACTTCTGTAAATGCTGGTTTGAATAGTTTTACTAATTTGATTTTTGTTGAAGATTGGCTAATCGAAAGGAAGGTTGATTTATCTATCAATGAAATAAAATGCAGAGCCTCAATACCTTCACATGCAAATTGGTTTGGAGCCAGAGTTAGGCTTGGCCCCNANAATGAACTGATAAAACCTGTTTGGATTTCAATAAAGACCGAACAAGTGCTTGACTCAAAATTAGCAAAAATTAGAGACCTTCTTGATGAATGCAGGTCAGGACTTCTTTTCCTTCCTGAAAAGACATATAAGGAAAAGGACTAATGTGTTGATGAGAATATAAATACTTTCTCAAAAGAATTTTTGTTGCTGAATTAAAAATAGAAAAACTCACTTTATTATGAAGAAACTTACAGTTGGTGCAGCTATTGTATTAAACATATCTTTGTATATTTGGGCTTTACTAGACTTACCCTTTAAATTTTAATCAGTAAACAAATTATATTAATTAAGTTGTCTTCCTAACTTATTAAATTTCTTAAGACTGTATTTTTAGATTATATAAATTTTTCCAACCATTAGAGTTAATATTAGTTTCTGATTTAATTCATTATTTTTTTATTTTTGTATTTATAAGCACTTTTTTAACTTTCATTTTTTTTTTGCATTCTCAATCCTTTTTTTTTACCTGTAGCGGTTAGGGTCTTTGTGAGGTAACTAATACCTCTTTGTCTTATGGAATTGGGGTATGAGTATGGTTAAGAAATCTTCTTCGATTACAAAATCTAAGACGAGTTGGTTATGGAGGTGGGCAGAACCTGAAAGTGAACTCTCTGTAATTCCGAAATCAAAAACTAAACGTTTGGCACAACAGGCAAAGTTGGCAAATGTTGATGCTGAGAGGGCCGTTAGTAGGGCATACCAAATCGAATTATCAAGGACGAAGGCGATAGGAGAAGCAATGTTCAAGTCTGGCAAAGCATTGAGGTTTACTCTTTCTAGTTCTGGAAGGCAATTAATACTCAGAACACAGGCTGCACGAAGGCAATTTGAGCCTGGTTTTAGGAATAAAAAATAATTCTCAGATAGAATATAATTACAACCAAAAATTAAAAATGCAGCTTTATATAGTTACTTGGAAATTCGAAACATCTGAGGATCAAAATTATTCATCTGAAGCATTTGTAGATTATGTCGAAAGCGGAAAAGCTGAGGAACCTATTGATGGCTATGAGAGAATTGAATGGGCTCATACG
>JGI24820J26691_1000374_pt1 | contig 13320 bp, 11 predicted proteins | sample METZYME_5_50m_FD_26691 | JGI IMG/M metagenome (IMG submission 26691) | reverse complement strand
AAGACATGAGGATTGGTAGAGTACTAAGAAAACCTATAGATGGTTTGGTTAGTCACCATATTGAAAGAGTTTAGATAACCGCAATCATATCAATTTCAACACCAACGCCGAGAGGAAGACCACTTACTTCAATTGTAGTTCTGGCTGGTTCTTGTCCTTTTTCGAAATAGGATCCATAAACTTGATTAACTTTTGAGAAATTATTCATGTCTGTAAGATATATTTTTGATCTAACAACATTTTTGAAACTTAAACCTGATTCATTTAAAATAGATTTAATATTTTCCATTATTTGATAACTTTCTTTCTCAACAGAGCCCTCAATTAACTCATTATTTTCAGGATTTAATGCAACTTGTCCCGAAATATACAGAGTATTATTCACCATAATAGCTTGACTGTATGGTCCAACAGGTAATGGAGCTTTTTTTGTATTGATTATTTTTTTCATAAACTATAATTTTTAGAGTCTTTTATCTGGTTCTTTTCTTTTATCATATTTTAAATCACTCAAAAACCCTGACTTAATTCCTATAAAGAAGTACCAGGATTCTCTTACACTGAAAGGTACCCAACTAAAATTCATTTTCCAACTATCCAAATCTCTCTCAAAACGAAGTTGAGTGTAGGTAAATCCTTTATTTTTGAAATCATATCCGGATGAGCCTCCAATTTTCCATTTTTTTGAAAGTATTATATTTCCTGAGAACATTAATGAATTATTACCAATTGAACGTTGTTTTCTGTTGTTTAAATATGTTAAAGAGTGAGCAAATCTAAAATCCCAACCAATATCATTAAGATATTCTTTTAGATTTTCTTTTCTTTTTTCATCATTTTCCTCATCATCAAAAGTGCTTTTTGTTAAATCTTGACTAGAACCAAATAAGTCATCTGTCCTTCCACCACCAGTTAGGTTTTCGCTGTTTTCATCTCTGGATTTTGACTTTAATGATTTACTATTAATTGAAAAATTCATGTTCATATTAGCACTTGTCATCCTAAGTAAACCACCACCCTCTGAAAGATTTAGTTTATTTATTCTAATACCATTATCGTTTAATGCGTATGCATCAAACGTTGCTGAAAGATTAATGTTGAGTTTATTGTTAAAAAGATTAGTCCCTGTTGACATCCTTATTGGAGATAGTTTTAAAGAATCGGCTGCTAAGTTATAATTGGTGGAAATATTCAAGTTATTTAATATTGTTACTTTTTTTGGTTCTGTTACTAAACTATCCTTCTCTCTAACTTTCGCTTCTATGTTATTACTAATTTGAATTCCAATTGAACTTGAATATGTCTTTGATGGTCTGCCAAAGAAATTTTCCTCAAATCTAGTGTATTCAGCTGTATTACCATTTGCATCAATTATGTATGTATCATAGTATTTTTTAAAGCTTGGTCTAATATTATAAGAGAGAGAGGGCCTTATTACGTGACGAATTGATTGAACTTTACTACTTTCTTTAAAATTGAAAAGTCCATAAATAGTTGTTCCTACACTCATTCCAAAATCATACTGGTTGTACCTGTCAAATCCTTTAATATTTATCTTTTCACCTTGTTGTTGAGTGTTAGAATTGAAGTCATTTCTTTTTGTTGTATTACCAGTCCATATTTCATCAAAATTTCCATTCATACTTACACTAAAATGTTTGAGAACTTTAAAGTTTGTACTAACAGGAATTGTATGTTTCATCCCATATTTAGCATCATCAAACATCCCTTTTTTAAAAAATAAAGAATCAGTTGTGTTTATTCTATTTTCACCTCTAAATGAATATTGGAAATTTATATTTTTTATAAAACCTTTTTTTTGACCATTTTTTTTAACAAATGGGTAAACTCGTTCAACATTTCCTTGAAAAGTAGGTAGAACTAAGTTAACCGTTTTTGATCTAGTGTTTTGTGAATGAGAAGCTGTTAATGAAATATTAACTGATGGATAGCCTCTAAATGTTTTGGAAAATGAAACAGAGGAATTTAGTGTGTTATTTAAAAAATTAGGTGTATTAATTTGGTTTAAAGATTCTCTGAAATAGTTACTGCTCCCTAGGTTTACTGATGCTGAAAATCTGTTGTATGGATTTGCTTTAGAATCTTGAGAATGAGACCATCTAATGTTGTATATATTTGATTTAGAGTAGCCTGGCAATCCTCTTTCTCCATCAATAAGGTTTTCAAATCTTAGGCTCAATCTGCCATTAAATGCATACCTTTTTCTGTATGAAGATTCAACCCTCATTCCATAGCTCCCATTTGTATAATAATCTCCAAGAAGAGTTAAGTCAAAATATTCAGAGGGAGCCAAATAATAACCACCATTTTGAAAAAAATATCCTCTTCTNTTGTTTTGACCAATTGTTGGAAAAATAAATCCTGAATTCCTATCCTCAGTTAGTGGGAAATAAGCAAATGGTAAAAAGATGGGGGTGGGTACATCATAAATGTATAGATTACTTGGACCGGCTATAATTTTATTTTTCGGAATAAATTTCCCAGATCTAACCCTTATGTAGTATTCAGGATCATCAAGGTTTTTAGATGTTGTTACTTTAGCTTCTTTTATAAAGTAAATTGAATCATTCTCTTTTTTAGTGGCTAAAGAAAAAACATTCATTTCGTTTTGTTTTGTCCTTGAATTCCAAATTAAAGCTTTTTTNGAGTCGAAATTATATCTTAGAGAGTCGGGATTTATTTCATCTCCACCTTGTTTAAANACGGGAGCTTGGGTGNANTTGCCTAACGAATCTTTTATTCTACCAGCTGAAACTACATTGTTTTCCCAATTGAATTTAATAATCCCTGACTTAAGCTCAATGTCCATATAATACAGCTCTGCATTATCGTATAATGTTATAATCTTTTGCTTATTATTAATCTTGATGTATCCCTTAGCTTTTCTTCGGACATCATCTAATATGACACTCGTTTTTAAAGTATCAACACTAATAGTATCATTTTCCGANACTTGAGCATTTAATACTTTANTGTTGATAAAACCATAAAAAAAACATAACGCTATGGATAGAAGTTTTATATGTTTTTTATTAATATACAAATCGATATAAGATTTAATAAAATTAATGATAATTTTATTAGAGGAATTGTTATGCGAATTTTAAAACTATTTTTTTTAATTTTTTTTCTCCTAAGTTTTAAAAATGATGCTCAATCGTTAAAAAATGAATTTGTAGTTGTAGTAGATGCAGGTCATGGTGGTAAAGATCCTGGTAACAGAGGAAATGGTTATTTTGAAAAAAATATTGCACTTAAAATAGCTCTCAATGTTGGAGAAACTCTGTCAAAAAATAAAGTAAAAGTTGTTTACACTAGAAAAAAGGATGTGTTTGTAGATCTTTTTCGAAGAGCTCAAATTGCTAATGATGCTAATGCTGATTTATTTATTTCTATTCATTGTGACGCTCATAATTCTAATGCCTATGGTGCTGGAACATTTGTCTTAGGTTTACATGCTAACGAAAGAAATTTTAAAATTGCACAAAAAGAAAATTCGGTTATTTACATGGAGGAAAATTACGAACAAAAATATGATGGTTTTGACCCCAATAATCCAGAGTCCGTTATTAGTTTAGTTTTGATGCAAGAAGAATATTTAGAGCAAAGTATTTTAGCAGCCAATTATATACAAGAATTTTTCGTCAAAGACTTAAATAGGAGAGACAGGAAAGTTAAACAAGCAGGTTTTTTAGTGTTAAGAAATACATATATGCCAAGTGTCCTTATTGAGGCGGGTTTTCTAACAAACAAAACTGAAGGAAAATATTTGAATTCCACAAAGGGACAAAAAGAAATCTCAAGTTCCATTTCCAAAGCAATTCTTAAATATTTGAGATCGTTGGATAATAATAGAGTCGAATTAAAAATTGACACAAAACCTACACCCGAGAAAATAAAATATTTATTTAAAGTTCAAATTTCTGCAAGCTCTAAATCATTAGAACTAAAGCCTTATAATTTTAAAGGGCTTTCTTCTATTTCAAAAACTAAAAATAATAATGGTTTGTACAAGTATTATTATGGTTATACAAATAGTTACAATCAGGCTAAGGTTCTCTTAAAAACAGCAATAAATGCTGGATTCAAGTCATCTTTTGTTACAGTTTTTAAAGATGGTGAGCCTTACAGTTTAAAAAAATACTTAGCTGAATTTGAATAATCACTACACTTATTTATAAATTTGAAAAAAGAAAAAGTTGAAATTGTCTTATGAAATAAAAACTGCAATACTAGTTCTTACGGGAATTGCTCTTTTTATAATTGGTTTTAGTTATTTAAAATCAAATGATGTTTTTGTATCTGATAGAATATTTTATGCAGTTTATGATGACGTTGAGGGGGTGAGTAAAGGAACACCTGTTACTATCAGTGGATTTAATGTTGGTAGTGTTCAAGATATTAAGTTTTATAAAAATACCTCAAAATTATTATTGAAATTTAGAGTAGAAAATGATTTTTTGTTTTCTAAAAACAGTATAGCACAAATATATGAAACTGGTCTGATAGGAGGGAAGGCTCTTTCCGTAATTCCCAAATATGGAGAGCAATTAGCCAAGTCCGGAGATACTCTAAAATCTTCTATTGCGCCTGGGTTAACTGAGTTAGTTAATGATAAGTTATCTCCTTTACAAGAAAAAATTGAATCCATGGTTGTTAGCGCTGATTCTGTTCTTATAAGTTTAAATTCAGTCTTGAATACAGAGGCAAAACAAGAGATTCAGTCTAGTATAAAGAACTTTTCTACAACTGTTGCTGACCTCAAAAGTTCAGCTAGTACCCTGGATGAAATGCTAGANACTAACAAAAGCCAAATCAATAATATAATATCNAATGTTAATGAAACTTCAAATGAATTATCAAACTTATCTGTTGTAGTTGATAATTTGACTCAATCATCAAACAGTATCGAAAAAATTATAAATGAAATNTCAAACGGTGATGGTTCGTTAAATAAACTGATATTTGAGGATGATTTGATAAATTCTCTTGATGATGCAAGTAAAAATATTAACCTCTTAATTAAAGATCTGAGGTTAAATCCCAAAAGATATGTTCATTTTTCTCTATTTGGAAAAAAGAATGTTCCATACACTGAAAAAAACGATAAATAATACTTAATATGAGTAACTCTGACACAAATAATAAATTAGATAATCTGAGTGTAGATGGTATAAAAATTAGTCCAGTACTAAAGCCTGGAATAAAAAATTATTTAATTGATATCGATGGAACTATTTGTGATGACATTCCTAATGAGGAGCCTGAAAGAATGGTAACTGCCAAGTTATATCCAGATGCTTTAATTACTTTAAATAAATGGTATGATCAAGGACATATTATATGTTTTTTTACCTCAAGAACAGAGGAACATAGAAAGGTCACCGAGAATTGGCTTAAAAAGAATGGTTTTAAATATCATTCTCTGTTGATGGGAAAACCCAGAGGCGGTAATTATCATTGGATTGATAATCATCTTGTAAGGGCTACAAGATATAATGGAAAATTTACAGATCTAGTTCAAAAAGATGTGAAAATTGAAGTTTTTGATGATCATAAATAATTATGAGAAAAGATAATTTTAATTCACCTGACCATTACGCTGTTGATAAGTTATTAAGCGAGGAAAATATTTTAATTAGAAATATAACCAGAGATTGGGTGAAAATTAATGTATCCCCAATTATTGAAAATGCTGTTCAAAATGATGAATTTCCAGTCAAATTTGTAAAGGGAATTTCTGAGATTGGAGGTTTCGGACCTTTCTTGCCAGAAAAGTATGGAGGGGCTGAAATTGACTTAATCTCATATGGAATAATGATGCAAGAGTTAGAAAGGGGCGATTCATCTTTACGTGTTTTGAGTTCAATTCAATCTGGACTTGTTATGAAATTAATATTTGATCATGCCTCTGAACAACAAAAGTTAAATTATTTGATTCCTCTTTCAAAAGGTGACATGATAGGTAGTTTTGGTATGAGTGAGCCAAATCATGGTTCAGATCCTTCCTCAATGTTAACAAGATTCACGAAAAAGGGTAATAAATATGTAATTAATGGATCAAAATTATGGATAGGTCAGGCTCCTATATGTAATGTGGCAGTTTTTTGGTGTAAAAATGATCAAAATGAATTTGGTCTTTTTCTTGTTGACAGAGAAACTAAAGGTTTTGAAACAAGTAAAATTAAAAACAAGTGGGGGTTTAGAGGTTCAGAAACTGGTGAGCTGATTTTTAATAACATGGAATTGAATGAAGAGAGTCTTTTGTTTAAAACTAAAGATGTTGGTGAAATGCTCAAGTGTTTAAATTTAGGTAGATATGCAGTGGCCTGGGGAGCTCTAGGAATTGCAATGGATTGTTATGATTGTGCTTTAAAATATGCTTCAGAAAGAATACAATTTGGAAAAAAAATAGCATCATTTCAATTAATTCAAAAGAAACTTGTAGATATGATAACTGAGATAACTAAAACACAAATTTTAGTTTGGAGATTAGGTGTTTTGATGAATGATGGCTCAGCAACATATGATCAAATTTCTATGGCAAAAAGGTCTAGTGTAGACATGGCAAGCAACGTAGCTATAAAAGCTCGATCTATTCTTGGTGGTATGGGTGTAACAGCTGAATACCCTGTAATGAGACATATATTAAACCTAGAGGTACTAAAAACTTACCAGGGAACTGAAGAGATTCACACATTAATTACAGGGAGGAGTATTACTGGTATTTCTGCATTTTAATTTTAATTAATATTATTTTTGTATCGTAATTACTTATAATTATGATACTCAACTTTGAAAAAATTGATAACCGCTCTAGAATTTGGATATTTCAGTCAAATCGAAAATTCAAAGATGATGAATTTGAACATTTAGTTACCCAATTAAATATTTTCTTGACATCATGGACAGCCCATGGAAGTAAACTTAATGCATCTTTTAAGATTGAATATAGAATGTTTATTTTCATAGCTTTAGATCAAAATAAATCAAGTGCAACGGGGTGTTCAATTGATAAATTGGTAAATTTTATGAAAAATATTGAGGATCAATTTTCTCTTCGCTTATTGGACAGATTAGACATTGCATATATGATTGACGACAACATATATGTCGATAGACTGGAAGAATTTAAAAACAAAATTTTACTTAAAAAAATCGATGAGAATACAATCGTTTTTAATAACTTAATTGAGATAAAAAGTGATTTGTCTGGTAATTGGAAAACACCTATTTCTAACAGTTGGCATAAACAACTTATAAAATGAAAAAAATATTAATAACCCTTCTTTTTTTCGTATTTACCTATAACTATTCTCAAGGTCCACTAATTTCTAGTGATTACAATGAACAAAAAAAGTGGGTAGACAGTGTATATAGTAGTTTAACAATTGATGAAAAAATAGGCCAATTGTTCACTGTGTGGGTTGCAACAAAATATGGATCTGATGAAATTAATCATATATCCAAATTGATTAAAGAACATCATTTAGGAGGTCTTATTTTTTCTTTGGGTAATATTAAGGATCAGGCTAAAGCCATTAATCATTTTCAAAAAATATCAAAAGTTCCTTTACTTATATCAATGGATGCTGAATGGGGTGTTGGTATGAGGCTAGATGACGCCTTTTCTTTCCCATATAATATGACATTGGGAGCTATTAAAAATGATAGTTTAGTTTTCGAAGTCGGAAAACGTATTGGATATCACGCAAAACGATTGGGTGTTCATATAAATTTTGCACCTGTAGTTGATATTAATACAAATCCTAGAAACCCAATAATTGGCAGTAGATCATTTGGAGAGGATAAATTTAACGTAAGTCGAAAAGCCATTAATTACTTGAAGGGTATGCATCATTATGGTATCATGGGTGCAGCAAAACATTTTCCAGGACATGGTGATACTGAAACTGATTCACACTTAACTCTTCCTTCGATTAGTTTTTCCAAAGAAAGAATTAATAATGTTGAGTTATATCCTTTTAGGCAATTAATTGACAATAATCTTGATGGTGTTATGACAGCTCATCTTAACATACCTAATCTTGANAAAAATGAAATATCAACATTGTCCGATAAAATTATTAATGGACTCTTGATTGAAGATTTAGGATTTGAGGGGCTAGTTATTACAGATGCACTAGACATGAAGGCTATTGTTGATTTTAGTAAGGGTAATTATCCTGACGTTAGTGCATTAAATGCAGGAAATGATTTGTTATTGATGCCAACTGATATAGCAAAAAGTATAAAAGAAATAAAAAAAGGCCTTCAGAGGAAAAAAATCTCATCCCAAAGATTAGAAAAAGCAGTAAAAAAACTACTATTGGCTAAATACAAGTCTGGCGTGAATAACTTCAAACCTATTGAAATTGAAAATATTGTTGAAGATATGAATCAGGATGAAGACTATGCCTTGCTTGATAAATTAGCAGAGGAGTCAATAACTCTTGTTAAAAATGACATAAATAATTTACCTTTCACTACTTCTAATGATGAATCGATAGGGTATATAAAATTTGGGGATGATTCGCACGATACATTTTTTAAATATTTGAATAATTACAAAAAGGTATCTCACATAAATAAATCCAATAGCGATTCTTTATTTGAAAAATCCATGGCTTATGATAAAATAATTATTGGATTACACAAAACAGATGATTCTCCATTTGCAGATTATAAATTTTCAGCTGATGAAATATCCTTTATTGATAAAATAAAATCAAAAACTAATCTTACCATTGTTGTTTTTGCTAAACCTTACTCAATGTTAGATCTGGATGTAAGGGGGATAGAATCTATACTTATTTCATACCAAAACTCTAAAGTATTTCAAACTAAAGCTGCACAAGCCCTATTTGGAGCTATTAATGTAAAGGGTGTATTACCAGTATCGATTAATAAAGATATTCCCGTTAATACTTCAATCATATTAAAAAAAAAAGACTTTTAGGTTTTGAACATCACCTAAACAAAGATTTTAATAGCTCAAGATTAAAAAAGATAGACTCTATAGTCAATTATGCAATAAAAAATAAAATGACACCTGGGGCACAGGTTCTAATAGCTAAGGAGGGCAGTGTTATTTATCAAAAATCATTTGGATACCATACTTATGAAAAAATTCGAAAAGTAAATAACGATGATATTTATGATTTAGCATCTCTTACTAAAATTCTCGTTACTGTACCACTAATTATTAGGGAATTCGAAAAAAATAATTTAAGCCTTAGCACCAAATTAAAGGATCTTTTTACAGATTTTGAGTTATATGATAAAAAAAATCTGAAATTGGATGAAATTTTATCGCATAATGCTCGATTAACACCATGGATTCCATTTTACAAGGAAACATTGGATTCAGTTACCAACAAACAATTAGAAGATCAATACTCATATAATAAAACAGAAACATTCAACATTCAAGTTAGAGAGGGATTATTTATGAAATCCTGGAATGATACAATTTTTAACAGAATAATTAATTCAAAGTTACTTGAGAAAAAAGAATACAAATACAGTGATTTACCCTATTATTTATTAAAAAAATACCTTGAAAATAAATATTCATCAAATTTAGATTCAATGATAAAAAATTATATATTTTACAAGATTGGTGCAAGTTCTCTTACATACAATCCATATCAAATTATGCAAAAACATTTGATTGTACCATCTGAAATTGACACATATTTTAGATATGGGATAGTCAAAGGTTTTGTTCATGACATGGGAGCAGCAATGCAGGGTGGAATTGGAGGTCATGCAGGTCTCTTTGGTAATTCGCTTGATGTAGCAAAATTAATGCAATTATATCTGCAGAAAGGCGATTATGATGATTTTAAATTCTTTTCTGCCAATACTTTTGATTTATTTAATCAATGTCACTTTTGCAATGAGAATGTTAGAAGAGGCATAGGATTTGATAAACCTGAGATAGATGACAATGAAACTACCTCTCCAGATTGCGTTTCTAGAGAAAGTTTTGGTCACTCAGGTTTCACTGGTACATATGCTTGGGCAGATCCTAAAAGTAACATTGTTTACGTTTTTTTGTCGAATAGAACATTTCCAACCATGGAAAATAAAAAATTGATTGAAAATAATATTAGAACGGAGATAAAAAAAATAATTTTTAATTAAATGAAAATAATAATTGTTTGCTATCCAACCTTCGGTGGGAGTGGAGTTCTTGCAACTGAATTAGGACATCAGTTAGCTGCAAACGGACATTCCGTTCATTTTATTGCTTATGAAAAACCTGTAAGACTAAAAGATAACGATGAGACTATTTTTTATCACAAAGTAAATGTCCCTTTTTATCCTTTATTTAACTTTCAGCCTTACGAACTGGCTCTATCCACCAAAATTGTTGATGTTGCCAAAAAAAATTCTGTAGATTTAATACACGTTCACTATGCTATTCCACACGCTTATGCTGCATATATGGCTCAAAAAATGCTTAAGATGAATAGTATTAATTTACCAATTATTACAACTTTACACGGTACTGATATCACACTTGTCGGAAAGCACCCATTTTATAAGAGCGCTGTTAAATTCTCAATTGAAAAATCGAATATTGTAACTTCTGTTTCACAAAGTCTAAAAAATGATACACATGAGTTTTTTGATACTCNGAAAGAAATTGAAGTTATCCCAAACTTTGTAGATATTAAAAAATTTGATAATCAGTTACAAAAATGCTCCAGTCAAGACAGTAAAATGACAATAACTCATGTAAGTAATTTTCGACCAGTTAAAAATATTAGAACATTGATTAAAATTTTTTCTATTCTTTCAGGAAAATTTGATTGTAAATTTAATTTAATTGGAGAAGGTCCAGAGCTAGAAATTGCGAGATCAATGTCTGAAGATTTACAGATTAAAAATATTTACTTTTTAGGAAATACAAATGAGGTTGAAAAAGTTTTATGCCACTCAGATATATTTATCTTACCATCGAAAACTGAAAGTTTTGGACTTGCTGCACTTGAAGCTATGGCTTCTAAAAATGCTATAGTTTCATCAAACAGTGGAGGTTTACCTGAATTAAATTTAGACAACATAACAGGTTTTACGTGTGATTATAATAATATTCAGGGATTTGTGTCATCCATAGAAAAACTTCTCAAAGACGATACTTTATTGGAAAAATTTAAGGTAAATGCTTATAATGAATCCAAAAAGTACGACATAAATGATGTAGTTCCTCTGTACGAGGAGCAATATAGAAAGCTGCTATCTTAAATTTTATTCAGGATTATAAATTCTGGATGCTTTACTCAAAATAAAATCCTTATCAAAACTCATTTTTTTGGTTTTAAATTTAGAATACATCTCCATCTGATCACTGTAGTGTTGAGAATCTTTGTGATCACTGCTTCCGTAGGATATTGCTGATTCTATTTCTGTACCTTCTGCACTAAATTTAACTAACTGTATATAAGATTCTCCGTGAGTAATTTGAATTTTACCATCTTTGTATTTTGTACCATTCATTGCAGTAATAACATCTGGCATGCCAAAAATTGGAATTTCTTTATTGCCTCTGACTAGTTTTTGAAAATCACCCAATCTGACATCTGTTGTTTTAAAGTGCTTTACATTCTTCTTTTAACTTCTTTGAGGCAGTCTTCAATCAATGATTTACTAAAGTTTCTATCATAATAGCTTTTGTAAAAATACTCATCAGCAAGAGTGTAATAAAACATTGCATATGTACCTGCACCAAGTGAGTTTACATCTGTAGCTTTATCCCATTCCTGAATTTTTCTTAAGAGGTCACTTATTTCAGGGTAGTCATCAGGTTTCATTTCAAAAATTTTATTAACATTCATAAAATTATAATTGAATGGAGTAGGGAACTTGTTATCGTACTTAATTTTTTTAAAAATCTCATAGTCTATTGACTCATATGACTCAATCAGTTCAAAAATTCGTGTGCTTCTGTTGTTATCAAATTTCTCAAATCCCATGTTTTCAACAAAATCATTAGGCTTGGGATTTTCATCAATCGAAGTAGACTTGAAAGGGGAGTGGTTTGCATTATATATATATCCAGATGTTGGATTTATAACTTGAGGAAGATCTGATGTTTTGTAATATTCGGTCCAGAGTGTTTCACTAGTGTTACCTGGGACTACCTCTGTCCATTTGTATTTTTGATCTCTTATTGGTATCAATCCATTAGATATATAAAATATATTATCATCTTTATCAGCATAACCAATATTATAACCAGGAAGCTCGTTCATTTCCAAAATATTATAAAACTCCTCGAAGTTTTTTGCTTTATTCATTTTCCACCATTGTTCCAGTGCTCTAACTTTAAATAATGAACCTGTTCTTACNGAGAAGAAACCAGTTTTATTTTGTAGGGTAGGTCCATATACACTCAAATAATATTTTCTACTGACCTTAATTGGAATTCCCAAAATTTTAATGAATGCTTTTCCTCTATATTTTTTAAGCTTTAAAATTTTATCATCAAAATAATATTTTCTTTTGCTNTTATTTACCATCTCTAGCTGANATATATCGGTTTTATCAGGTCTGTTAACAGTATGGGTCCATGCTAAGTTTCTGTTANNTCCNGTCAGAATNCAAGGTGCGCCTGCAAATGTCGCTCCAATTATACTCGTTCCTTCCTCACTNTCAAGATGAACTTCGTACCAAGATGTTGGTCCATCAAGAGGTTGATGAGTATTTACTGCCATGTAGGTTTCACCATTTTTTGTCCTTTTTGTACTAAACGATAAATTAGAACCAAGTTCATTCCTTCTCTGAAAACTTAAGCTTTCAAAGTCATTTTCAAATATTGCTCTTACAGCTCTATCACCTTCACTTGAGATAAATAATTGTAGAAATGAGTATTTCAACATTTTTTTTGGTGTCAAAGGGAAGAGTTTTTTGACTAATACTTCATTCGGATTTAATTCAGCATATCGATTTATTCCCTCTGCGTAACCTTCAACTACTTTTAAAAAATTGTTATCAATGGTATTGTATAGACTATCAATTATTTCTTCAGACTGGATAAATTGAGATAAGAAATCTACAGGTGCACCTCTGAGACCAACATGTTTACTCAACAAGGAGTTACCAGCTAAGTAAGCTTCCTGTATTGTTTTAAAATCATCTTCAGAGTGTGCCCAAGCTAAACCATAAGCAAGTTCTTTATCAGTCTTGGCATATATATGTGGAACGCCAAAATCATCCCTAATGATTTCAATATTTTTAGGATTGATGTCCTGTCCTATTATTTCAAAAGAGACAAAAAAAATAATTATT
>JGI24820J26691_1000373_pt1 | contig 13349 bp, 10 predicted proteins | sample METZYME_5_50m_FD_26691 | JGI IMG/M metagenome (IMG submission 26691) | reverse complement strand
TCTTTAATTTCTCTCTCAAATCTATCAAACGGTAAATATTGCTTTTCTAAATTTTCTTCAAAAGGAATTGGTGTATCCAAGCTGCCAACACGTTTAACAGGGGCATCTAAATTTTCAAAACATTTTTCCATAATTATAGATGATATTTCGGATCCAAGGCCACCAAACAAGCTGTCTTCATGCAATATGATGGCTTTACCTGTCTTATTTACGGAATTTATAATTGACTCAGAATCTAATGGAGACAATGTTCTTAGGTCAATTAGGTCACAATTTATCGAAAGTTTATCAATCACTTTAATCGCCTCGTGAACTCCTGCTCCATAAGTTATAACTGTAACATCGTTACCTATTCTTAAAAGTTTAGCTTTACCTATTTCTATATTGTAGTATCCTTCTGGAACATTTCCACGAATACTTCTGTATAAAGCTTTATGTTCAAAAAATAAAACCGGATTTGGATTTTCAATTGATGATATTAAAAGACCTTTAGCATCTTCTGGAAAGGCAGGGTAGACAACAATTAAACCAGGGGTTTTTGTAAACCATGCTTCATTGGTTTGTGAATGAAAAGGTCCCGCCCCTACTCCTGCTCCGCACGGCATTCGAAGCACTACATCTGCATTTTGACCCCATCTGTAGTGTATCTTTGCAAGATAATTTACAACAGGGTTAAAGCCTGAGGTTATAAAATCNGAGAACTGTAACTCAACTATACTTTTTCTGTTACATATAGATAACCCCATAGCAACTTCAACAATAGAGGATTCACATATGGGTGTATTTCTAACCCTTTCTTTACCAAACAATTCAACAAAGCCTTCCGTTATTTTGAAAACACCACCATACTCGGCAATATCTTGACCCATAATTATTAGTTCATCAAATTTGAGCATAGCCTCTTTAATTCCATCAGAAATGGCATCTACAAATCTTTTTTCAACTACTTTTTCATGCGGTGCTATCTTTTCAAAATCAAAACTCTTAAAAACATCAGAAATTTCATTTTCAATATTTGAAGAAATTTTTTCTTCGTCAAATGTTTTTGAGAGATTGATATCAATATTATTTGAAATTTCTTTTTTTATATTTTTGATGTCATCAGAGGATAAAATTTTAGAATTAAGCAGGAATTTCTCATAATTACTGATGGGGTCTTTTTTATTCCACTCATCAATCAAATTCTTTGGCACATATTTTACACCACTAGCTTCCTCATGACCTCTAATTCTAAAAGTTTTAAATTCGATTAGAAATGGTCTAGGTTTTTTAAGTATTTTCTTTCTAATATCTTTAATTGATGAGAAAACTTCGATAATATTATTTCCATCTAAAGTCATTGATTCAATTCCATAGCCAATTCCTTTGTCAGAGATGTTTTTACAATTATATTGTTCATTGGTTGGAGTTGAAAGACCGTAGCCGTTGTTTTCTATTATAAAAATAACAGGTAAATTCCATACAGAAGCNACATTTAATGCTTCGTGAAAATCTCCTTCACTTGTACCCCCTTCTCCACTAAATACNGCGGTAACTTTTTTATTTTTTGAAATTAGGTTATGTAGAGCAATTCCATCTGCTACTCCCATTTGAGGGCCTAAATGTGAAATCATACCAACTATATTGTAATCATTGGTTCCAAAATGAAAAGATCTATCTCTTCCTTTTGTAAAACCATTAGATTTTCCTTGCCATTGAGAAAACAGCCTATATAATGGTATTTCTCTACTAGTAAACACACCAAGATTTCGATGCATTGGCAATATATATTCGTCATTATTTAATGCCTTTGTTACACCAACTGAAATTGCTTCTTGACCAATACCTGAGAACCATTTTGAGATTTTTCCTTGGCGTAAAAGAATTAGCATCTTTTCCTCTATCATTCTTGGAATTAGCATTCCTGTATAGAGGTCAATATGAGTAGAAGTACTTATTTTTGAATTTGAATAATTCATCTCTAATTAATAAGCAAATTATTAATTTTTCATTACACCTAATACACCCTCATTAAACTAAAAAGTTAAGTTATTAACATTTATTATCTTTGAATAACTAAAATTTTAATAAAATGAATCAAATACCATCAGTAGATTTAAGAGATTTTTTAAGTGATAATGAACAAACTAAATCAATGTTTGTTCAAACAATCGGTAAAGCTTTTCAGGAGATTGGATTTTGTGCTGTTAGAGGACATTTCTTAGATGATGACTTGGTAAATAGGTTATACAGTCAAATTAAACTATTTTTCGACTTACCAACTGATGTCAAAAGAAAATATGAGCATCCAGAATTTTCAGGTCAAAGAGGATATGTTTCGTTTGGAAAGGAGAGTGCAAAAGGCAGTAAGCATGGTGATCTTAAAGAATATTGGCATTTTGGTCAATATATTTCTGAAAAGGAAATAAGCAAGTATGATTATTTTCCAAATATTATTGTAGATGAACTCCCAGAGTTCAACGAGGTTGGTGAAGAAGTATATAAAACATTAGAGAAGACTGCTAAATATGTACTCAGGGCATTAGCACTTTACTTAGAGATAGACGAAAACTATTTTGACAACTACATCAAAAATGGTAATTCTATTTTAAGACCCATACATTACCCGCCAATAACTGAAGATCCTAAAGAAGCAGTTAGAGCAGCAGCTCATGGTGATATAAACTTGATTACCTTACTGATGGGTGCCCACGGTAAAGGGCTTCAAGTTCAAAATACCAAAGGTGAATGGATTGACGCAGTGGCCAGCGAGGATGAATTGATGATTAATATTGGAGATATGCTTTCAAGACACACAAACAATGTTTTAAAATCAACAGTTCACAGAGTAGTTAACCCTGATAAAGAGCTTCTTAGAAAATCACGATATTCAATACCTTTTTTTATGCATCCAATAAGTGAAATGAAATTAAATGTGCTTGAGTCAACTATATGTGATGATTTCCCAAAAGCTTACGAAGATATTACCGCCGGTGAGTTCTTGGAGGAGAGACTTGTAGAACTAGGCCTGCTTAAAAAATAATGGATTTACAAGATCAATTAAGAAATTTTTTTCCGAATCATAAACTTTCAGAAAACACTAGTTCAGAAATTTCAAAATCTAGTAATAGACACTCGCAAACCTCTCCTCTTTTATGTAAATATGAAAAGAGAAATGGAAGACCAACTACCATTGTTGAAGGCTTTGAAAAAATAAAAAAAGAAGACTTAAAGTTGATTGCGAAATCAATCAAACAAAAATTTTCTGTTGGTGGTTCTGTAAAAGGATATTCTATAATAATTCAAGGAAATATAAGGGTTGATATTATGAATTTTCTATCCTCATTGGGATATAATGTAAAAAGAGTTGGAGGTTAAATATGAAATCATCAGAAATTATTACAAATGACGATGGTAGTATTTATCATTTATGTATCAAACCTTCTCAGGTATCAAGAGATATAATTTTAGTTGGTGATCCATTTCGTGTAGATGTTATTTCTAAATATTTGGATGACATAGAATTTTCTATTCAAAATCGAGAATTTAAGTGTGTTACAGGGTATTTTAATAAAAAAAGAGTATCGGTGATTTCAACCGGAATAGGTGGTAGTAATATAGACATAGTAATAAATGAGCTAGATGCACTGTTCAATTATGATTTTAAAAATAAATGTTTCAAAAATAATCATGAATCAATAAATTTTATAAGAATTGGTACTTCTGGTTCTGTCAGTATCGATATTCCAGTTGATTCATGGCTCATTAGCGAATATGCTATAGATATTAATTCACAGTTATCCTTTTATGATTTAAAAAACTACACAAGTGAAAATATTGAAGCAATTTCATTTAACAATAAAAGTCTTTATTGTTTCAGGTCCTCGAATATTTTATTTGAAAAATTTAATTCTGTAGAGCTAAGTAAAGGTTTAACCGCTACTTGCAATGGGTTTTATGCTTTCCAAGGAAGGGAAACCAGAATTCCTTTAGAGAGTACAATTGATTTTAATGATTTTAAATCAATTAAATTCAAAGGACATAATATCACAAATCTTGAGATGGAAACCGCAATAATTTATGGTTTGTCCGAATTCTTAGGTCATAACGCAATATCTTTAAATGCAATTTTAGCTAATCGAACTAATAATNTATATTCTGAAAACCCCTCACAGGTAATAGAATCTCTGATATTATTTGTATTAAATAAGATGTAATTATAATCACACCCATTTAATCTCTTTGATATTATTTTCTTTAAAATATTTATTTGCCTTGCTAAAATGATTATTTCCAAACCAGTAACCTCTATTTGCGCTTAGTGGTGATGGATGACCTGAGCTCAATACAAGATGTTTATTATGATCAATTAAATTACTTTTTTTCTTTGCATAACTCCCCCATAAAAAGAATACAACATTGTTTTTTTTGACAGAAATCAAATTGATAATCTCATTTGTGAAATTCTCCCAACCCATATTTTGATGACTGCCAGGTTGGTTTTTTCTAACTGTTAAAGTCGAGTTTAATAATAAAACTCCTTGTTTTACCCAGTACATTAAGTCTCCATTTAAAGGGTATCTAACATCTAAATCTTGCTCAATTTCCTTAAAAATATTGATTAAAGAAGGAGGATGATTTGTTTTTTCTGGAACTGAAAATGCTAGGCCATTTGCCTGATTAGGATTGTGATATGGGTCTTGGCCCAAAATCACTAATTTAACATCATCAAACTTACAATTATTTAGTGCAGAAAAAATCATACTTCCTTTTGGGTAGCAGATATTATTTTTATACTCGTTTTTTACAAAATCAACTAGATTTTTAAAACCTACAGAATTTATATGATCATTTAGATGCTTTTTCCATGAATCATCTAATTTAACATTCATTTTTTCGAGACAATTTTATCAACTAACATTGATACTGTTGCATCACCAGTAATGTTCACAACTGTTCTACACATATCCAAAGGTCTATCGACAGCAAATATTAGGGCTAGTCCGGCTTCTGGTATTCCCGCTTGAGCTAATACAATAACCAGTACAATTATTCCCGCACTTGGTACAGCAGCAGCTCCAATTGATGCTAATGTGGCTGTTACTATAATTCCAAGTTGAGCTGTAATTGATAAATCTAGTCCAAAGGTCTGTGCAATAAATACCGCTGCTATTGCTTGATAAACTGCAGTTCCATCCATATTTATAGTAGCTCCAATTGGTAAAACAAAGCTTGAGACTTCCTTTTTAACATTAAGGTTGTTATGAACCCTATCCATGGTTACCGGTAGTGTAGCAGCACTAGAACTAGTTGAGAAAGCTACTAACTGGGCTGGTAAAATTCCTTTAAAGAAAAAATTAGGGCTTTTGTTTAATATTAACTTCACTGCAATAGTATATATTAAAATAAGTGAAAATAAGCCAATGATTAATGTCATAGAGTAAAGTAATAAGCTCTTTAATAAATCCAATTTGGGTGCTTCAACAATTAGTGTAGCTAATAATGCAAAAACTCCGTAAGGAGCAAAACTCATAATAAGATCAATTATTTTTAATATTACTTCGTTAAGCGAATCAAAAAAATCCTTCATTGGTTTAGACTTTTTTTCCGGGATAAGAATCATGGAAATACCAAACATAATTGAGAAAAAGATGATTTGAAGCATATTTTTATTATCTGTTGCAGCATTTATAATATTTGAAGGCACTATATCTATTATTGGTTGAAGAGGGCCAGATTTTTTTGTTTCAGCAGCAGCCTCTCTTTTTTTATCTGCATCATCCTCATAAGCATTTAATAATTCAATTCTTGTATCCTCTGAAATTGAATTTCCAGGTTTAATAATATTTACTACCCCCAAGCCAACACTCACCGCAATAACTGTTGTTATTAAATAAGTGGTTATGGTTATTCCACCCATTTTTGACAATTTTGAAATATCCTTTAAATCAGAAATACCCTTAATTAGAGATGCTAAAATCAATGGTATTGCAATAAGTTTCAATGCATTAATAAAGATTGTGCCAAATGGTTTAATCCAGTCAGAAATAATGTCTTTACCAAACTGACCATAGTTTGACATTAAAAAACCGAATAAAACCCCTAAAACCATACCCATGATGATTTTCCAGTGTAGTGGTAGTTTTTTTAAGTTCATAAATTTTTTGTTTTATTAATTAGATAATAATCAAGTATAACCAAGGCAGCCATAGCTTCAACGATTGGAATAGCTCTTGGCACAACACATGGATCGTGTCGCCCCTTACCTTTAACTATAGATTCTCTTCCTTTTGAGTCTATTGTCAGCTGATCTTTCATCAAAGTTGCAACCGGTTTAAATGCTACATTAAAATAAATATCCATACCATTACTTATGCCTCCTTGAATACCGCCGGAGTGATTGGTAATAGTTTTTTCATCATTTTTTAAAATATCATTGTGTTCAGAGCCTTTCATTTTAGTTCCATTAAATCCGCTACCAAATTCAAAACCTTTAACCGCATTAATTGATAGCATTGCTCTGCCTAACTCTGAATGAAGTTTGTTAAAAACAGGCTCACCCAAACCTGCAGGTACATTTTTAATAATACATTTTACAATACCTCCCAAGGTGTCACCATTTTTTCTGGCATTTTTTATTTCATTAATCATTTTGTCAGAAATGGTATTATCTGGACATCTAACTATACTTTTCTCAATGTTCTTATGATTATCAACAATATAATCATCATCTAAAGCTATATTACCAATTGAGGAAGTATAAGCATATATATCTATTTTGTTAAGTAGTTGTTTTGCGATAGCACCAGCAACAACTCTACAAGCTGTTTCTCTAGCAGAACTTCTACCACCTCCCCTGTAATCTCTGAAACCATATTTTTTTTCGTAAACAAAATCTGCGTGGCTAGGCCTAAATGAATCCTTCAGATGATCGTAGTCTTCACTTTTTTGATCTTTATTTTTTATTAAAAAGCCAATCGGAGTACCTGTTGTTTTACCTTTGAAAATTCCAGAAATAAATTCAACTGAGTCATCCTCTTTTCTTTGAGTAACAATTTTAGATTGACCAGGTTTTCTTCTTTGCATTTCATAAGTAATATGATCAAAATCAATTAGATGTCCAGCAGGACAACCATCAATTATGCCACCAATAGCTTTTCCATGAGATTCTCCAAATGTTGTCAACCTAAAAATATTTCCAAATGAATTATTCATAAAATTTAAATCAATTGTTAAAAATATAGTTTATTAATAACTTCTAAAAATTATTGATAATATTTAAAAAATTGGCTATAAATTTATATGGTATTACTATCTATTTTACATGAAAAATTATTCAACAGTTCTTGACGATCTTACATTGGCTATTGGCCGTAAGTTTGTTATCACTGAAAAATGGCATAAAGAGCCCTTTGTAAATGGATGGAGATATGGAAGTGGTGATGCTCTGGCTGTTTTAAAACCTGCCAATTTCATTGAACTATGGAGAGTTTTAAAAATCTGTATCTCGCAGGATTTTATAGTCATAATGCAGGCAGCCAACACCGGATTGACCGGTGGATCTACACCATATGGAAACGATTATGATAGGCCAATTGTGATTATTAATACATTACGTATAAATGATATTCAGCTTATTAATAATGCTAAACAAATTATAGCTCATGCTGGAAGCACCTTATACGACTTAGAAAATAAATTGAAACCATTTAACAGAGAACCACATTCTGTGATTGGTTCAACTTCAATTGGTGCATCAATAGTAGGCGGTGTTTGTAATAATTCTGGTGGCTCACTTGTTAAAAGAGGTCCGGCCTACACTGAATTAGCTTTATATGCCAGGCTAAATAAACAAGGAAAACTTGAGTTAATCAATGAACTTGGGATTAATTTAGGAAAAGACCCTGAAACTATATTGAACAACTTGCAAAACGGGAATTTTAATAAGGAGGATATAATTCACAATGAAAAACTTGCATCAGATGACAAATATTCTAAAATAGTTAGAGGTATTGACGAAAATACACCAGCTCGATATAATTCAGATAAAAGATTACTTTATGGAGCCTCTGGAAGTTCTGGAAAGGTTGTAGTTTTTGCACTAAGATTAGATACTTATCCAAAAGCGCAAAAAAATAAAGTCTTTTATTTAGGAACTAATAATCCTGATGTATTTTGGAAAATAAGAAGGGATATGCTATCAAAATTTGATAATCTACCTACTCTTGGTGATTATTTGCATCGGGATTGTTATGATGCAGCAAAAAAATATAGTAAGGATAATTTTATTGTAATTGAAAAACTAGGCACCAAATTTTTACCAACATTGTTTGAATTGAAAAGAAGAGTTGATATAATCGCAAATAAAGTAAAATTTCTTCCCGATAAGTTTTCTGATAGATTGATGCAATTTTTAAGCTCACTATTTCCAAATCATCTTCCAAAGAGAATGGAGCAGTTTAGAAATAGGTTTGAATATCATTGGATAGTTGAAATGTCTGATGAAGGTATTGATGAGGCTAGAGAATATTATGATAAATTTTTCAAAGAAAATGAGGGTGATTTTTTTGAATGCAACAAAAAGGAAGGCCGTAAGGCATCCTTACACAGATTTGTTTCTGCAAGTGCTGTGGGGAGATATTATAATCTAAAAAGTAGTGAGGTCGGTGAAATGATTTCTTTAGATGTTGCAATCCCAAGAAATGAAAAACAGTGGTTTGAAAAATTACCAAAAGATATCAATGAAAAAATTCACGCGAATTTTCACTATGGTCATCTTTTTTGCCATGTTCAACATCAAAACTATATTTTAAAAAAAGGTGTTAACGCAAAAAAACTAAAAGAACAAATGCTTGAAATGTATAATAAAAGAGGTGCACAGTATCCAGCAGAGCATAATTTTGGACATGAATATAAGGCAAAACCTAATTTATTAAATTTTTATCGGTCACTAGATCCAACAAATACTTTTAACCCTGGAATAGGCATGTCAAGTAAGCTTAAAAATTGGAAATAGTTTTAACTGATTATTTTTAATGCTTTCGTTTTTTTCCAATTACCCCTAGTGAAATCAGGAAATTCTTGAGGTTCTCCATTATTTGCTATTGAATTAGCACTTAAAGGGGTAACAGCACTCCAAAAACAGCCTTCATATACATTTTGATCAAGAGGTTCACCCTTTCTTAAGCATTCAATTATTCTATATCTCATTACAAAATCCATCCCACCATGGCCAACGTGATTTCTACCTCCCATTTTTTCTATGAGCAATTCGAGACGTTTATTTAACGGATGATCGTATTTTTCATATAATTTTTTCAAATTCTTTCCTTGAACCCAGGAATGATGATCTTTTGTGATTCCTTCAACCCCATTTTCAAGAGCCACTCTTGTTGGAAAGCCAGCTAAAACCCCTTTTGTACCTTGAATTAAATTATGTCTAGTGTATGGCCTTGGACTAGTCTCATCCCATTGAATCATTATAGTCCTACCCAAGTTTGTTTTTATAAGTGAAGTATTCATGTCACCGTTTGAATAATTTAATTTATTCCATTTATGCTGAGAATCGTAATTTTTTTCAGCATATAGTTTTCTACCCAATGCAGGGGTAGAATAAGAGACAAGCGAATTGAAATTATCATCACCTCTTGCTAAGTTCATATATTGAGCTACAGGTCCAAGTCCATGGGTAGGGTATAAATTTCCTTTACTTTTTGCATAATGATGGGTTCTCCATGAACCAGTACCTCTATTTTCTTCTTTCATTTGAAATCTAAGCTCGTGAATATAGGCTGCCTCAGCATGCAGGAACTCTCCAATAACTCCCTTTCTACACATATTAAGGTACATAAGCTCATCTCTTCCATAATTTACATTTTCCATCATCATGCAGTGCTTTCTTGTTTTTTCAGAAGTATTAACTATGTCCCACAAATCTTTGATGGTAGTTGCCATTGGAACTTCAACAAATGCATGAGCCCCACTTTTCATAGTTTCTATTGCCATTGGAGCATGATTATCCCAATTGGTTGAAATAAATACTGCATCGGGTTTTATATCATTAAGCATACCTTCCATTTATTATCGGATCCAGAGTATATGGCTATATTTTTATGTCTTTTACCATTTCCAATCTCTTGGCAGATATAGGATGATTTTTCAGCTAAATCTTCGTAGAGATCACATATTCCAACAACNTCAGTGCCTTCAATTGCCGCGATTTGTTTGGCATGTCCCGAACCTCTAGCCCCAACTCCTATAAAAGCAACTCTAACCTTGTTTATTTTTGGGGCTGCAAAGTCTCCCATATATTGCGAATCATTTTCTAAATAATCATATTTTTTTTGGGAATCAGATAGTCCAATTCCATGGGATTTTAACCCAAAAAGCATAGCAGATGCTGAACTTAATTTTAAAAAATCTTTTCTTTTCATATTCTTTATTAACTTAAACTTTTGTACACTTTTTCATATTGAGGAACAATTTTATGTATATCAAAATTCTCTGCTCTCTTTCTGGCATTCACTTTAAATTTATTCATAATATTATCATCTGATAATATCATGACAGAATCATTTATCATCTTATCTATATCTCCAATGTCACTTAATAANCCTGAAAAATTATCAATATTAACTTCAGGGATTCCTCCAGTATTTGATGATATCACAGGGACATTGGCTGCCATTGCCTCAAGAGCAGACAACCCAAAACTCTCTATTTCTGAGGGAAGAAGAAATAAATCGGTAAAGGATAAAATTTTATTAGTTTCATTACTTTTTCCAAAAAATATAACTTTATCCTTAATCCCTAATTTTTTTGCTTTTTTTTCAGCTTTATTTTTTTCTGGACCATCTCCAATCATTAATAATTTTGAAGGTATTTGTCTTTGAATACCATTAAAAATCTCAAGAACATCTAGAATCCTTTTAACTTTTCTAAAATTACTTACGTGTGTTATTATTTTATTGTTTTTGTTAAGTAAGTTATTATTTGCAGTCTTTCGATGATACTTCTCTAGATTTACAAAGTTTGGTATTACTTCTATTGATTTATTTATGTTAAAAAGTGACAAAGTATCACTTTTAAGGCTTTTAGAAACAGCTGTAACATAATCAGAATTATTAATACTAAACTCAACTGCAGTTTTATAGGAAGGGTTGCTTCCAACCAATGTAATGTCAGTTCCATGTAATGTAGTAACAACAGGAATATTAATATTACTTTCTTTAAGCATTTGCTTGGCCATCAAGGCAGCATATGCGTGAGGAATTGCATAATGAACATGAAGTATGTCGATTTTATATTTTTTAACCATTTCCACAAGCCTGGAGGACAAGGCGAGCTCATAAGGTGGATAATGAAATAGAGGGTAATTTGGAACATCAACTTCATGAAAATGCACCTTGTTACTATAAAGTTCAAGCTTTACTGGCTGATTGTATGTAATAAAATGGATTTCATATCCCTTTTTGGATAACTCAATTCCTAATTCTGTTGCCAAAACACCACTTCCCCCGAACGTAGGATAACAAACTATTCCTATTATCATATATTAACTATTTGATAGATTCATAAATAACCTCTTGAATTTTACTTCTAATATTTTCTTTTACAAGTTTAGATTTACCAGCTGTTTCCCCGCTTGGATAAGACCTGTTTGATAAAAATATGTAAATAATTTCTTGATCAGGGTCAGCCCATGCAAATGTACCCGTCCATCCAGAATGACCAAAACTATTCATTGAAACGCATCCACAAGTGGGTCCATCTTCTTCTAATTGTGGTTTATCAAAGCCCACCCCTCTTCTATTGTCTTCATCGCAATAATAACAATTATTAAATAAATCAATAGTTTCTGAATTTAGAATTTGCTGATTAGCATAGTTGCCTCCCTGAATATACATTTGCATCACTTTAGCAACATTAATTGTATTTCCAAATAGGCCAGCGTGGGAAGAAATTCCTCCAAACATTGCTGCTGCCATATCATGAACATATCCGTTTATTTCTTTATATCTAAAATATTCATCAATCTCTGTTGGTGCAATATTCTTGGTTGAATATTTCAAGTAGGGATTAAAGTTTAGGTTTATCCCTAGTTTTTTAAACATTAAGTCATTGATAATTATGTCAAGATTATTTTTGTGATAATTTTCAATAAATTCTTGTATTATTAAATAAGATAGATCACTGTATTTATACTTGATTTTTAGTAAGTCACTTTCTTTAATTATAGTTCTTATTGTATCTATGTAATCATTTCTTAAAAACAAATCGGGGGCAACTCTAACACTATTGGTGTTATTTTTTTTTAAACTGTAGTATTTTTCAGAGGGTTCATTTTTTTCATCTAGTGTTAATTTATAAAAAGGAATCCAAGCTTGTAGGCCTGCATGACCAGATAATAACTCTTTAATTGTAATCTCTGATTTATTTGAATTAACATATCTTGGGATAATTTTATTTAATCTTGTCTCAAGATTAATTACACCTTTGTCAACAAGATTCATAATAATCGGAGTAGTAACTAGTATTTTAGTTAATGAGGCTAAATCGTAAATTGTTTTAGAATTAGTCTTTGAATTCTCATTATATCTTAGTTTACCAAAGGATTTATCATAGATTATTTTAGAATTTTTTGCAATTAGAACTTGTGCTCCAGGAGTCATTTTATTTTCAATTGCATAGCTGATAATTGAATCAATTTTACTAAGGTTTTTTGCATCAACTCCAACTGATTCAGGATTAGCATAACTAAGAATATTTATTTTTTCCAACATTATTCCGTCATTATATTTTAATGATTCAGAAATTGTTACAGGNAAAACACCTTTAATATCCTTTGCTCCAAATATCTGTTGAGCTGTGACTTTTTGAAATGCAGGGTTATTTTGAAAACCAACTATTATAGACTTATAAGATTTAAGATCTATTTGTGAAAGCATGTATGGTGTTGTAAGAGAAACTAATATTTTATTTTTATGTTTTTCGATTATTTCAATCATTTCTAGCTCTTTATTTGAAAACGACTTATTCATATTTTCCCATGGAGTATTAGATTTCATGTGAAAACTAACTATCAATGTATTGTATCTATCCAACATATTATTCAACTCATTATTATTGATTTTTGAATTATGTACAGATTTAATGGTTTTATACTTATTCAAATAATCGTTAAATACAAACCCATCATCATTTCCAAATTGTATATTTAATATGCTTTCTGTATCTAGTTTTAATGGAAGCAAATTATCATCATTTTTCACTAAGGAGGGTATACTTTCTATTGAGTTTTGAATCAGATTTTTAGTAGATTCAGTATTAAGATTTTTTATAAGATTACCCGCATCTGTTGGGGTATAGCT
>JGI24820J26691_1000372_pt1 | contig 13356 bp, 7 predicted proteins | sample METZYME_5_50m_FD_26691 | JGI IMG/M metagenome (IMG submission 26691) | reverse complement strand
TTAGGTAATCATAGTTATTTTCCGTTATACCAGTAACTGTTACGGTTACTTCTCCGCCTGGGTTTGAAGCACTAAATAGAGTACCATCCTCATAATTTCCGTAAGTATACGTAAACGATTCATCACAAGCAACAGTTCCGTCAAATGTTGAGAACTCAACAGTAGCTGTAACAGCAGGATCTAATGCTTGATGGTTTGCATCAACCAAAGAGAATACAATTGTGTGATCACCGTTTGGTAAATCAGACAATGTAAGATCGTCAGAGGAGTAAACCATTACTTCAGTACCACCATTCAATGAATAGTGAATATGTCCATCTGCACTAGCATCTGAACCAACAGTAAAGTTCTCTAATGTGAAAGAGAATGTTGCAGAGCCTCCGTCGGTAGTAGCAGAAACTGACATTGCAGGTTCAGTAGGAGCTTCTCCTACATATACGTTGTCAATGTGTGGATTAGAATATCCATATACACTAGTTCCTTTAAATCCTACCTGAACAGTTCCGCCTGCATATGCAGATAAACTTACAGTGTTTTTTGTCCATTCATCAGCAGTATCAGGCGTAGTATAAATAACAGTACCTGAACCGTCAACAACCTCTACAACATCATTGTTACCTGATGCTGTTGCATCGTAGTGGTAGAATGTTAAAATAGGGTCAGTAGCACCTGATAAATCAATTTCTGGAGACATTATAGTTCCAGAACTACCAGTAGAATATGAATAGTCGTCAAAATAAATAACGCCTGTTCCATCCTGTGCGGCTGATGGGGGACTTTCAAAACTCGCAGCTAAACCGTACTTCCAAGGATATGATCCAGAATCGTTTGTCCAAACATCCTCTGTCTCAAAACTGTCAGTCCATGGAATAGACTCACCTGAAGAAGCTTCGGCACTATATGTAAAGCTTACTGTGTCAACAAACATACTTTTGTTAAGTCCAGTAGGCGCAGCACTTGTACCACCTCTCTTGTACCATTGTAGTCTAACTGTGGCACCAGCCTCAGTATTCTCCCAAGTACCNGTAGTTTGTTCCCAAACCTGATCAGCAGATAAAGGAATTACTTCTTCATGAGCTACAGAATAAGATCCGTCTGATTGAAGAACTCTAATAGTAAATTTAGGTTCTAAAGTATCACCATTTTCATCAGTGTAAGTTGGAACACCAGCCCACTTGGTCCAATAGTCATACGTAAACGTTCCTGCTGGTAAATTAGTAATCTCTTGATTTACAAAAGACCCGTTATTACCATTTACAGCAAACGTTTTAAACATTCTATTCTCTGATTGACATTCTCCATTGTTATTGTTGTTATTGGTAGGAGCGTAGTTAGTACCCTGCATGGCATTCCATCCACATGGAGCACAACCAGTTCCAGAACCAGTAACACCTTCATCGCCATCGGTTTGTAGCATACCATTGTAGGTAAGCTCGTCACCAACTACCGCCGAAGCTGCATCAACCTGAGAAAAAGTTGATAAACTAAATAAAAATATGAATGCAAAAAATGCATTTTGCCATAATTTTACATTAGTTAAAAATTGAGTAGTTTTCATCATAAATTTAGTTTTGATTATTAAATACTTTTTTTGTGAGCACTCCAAGATTTCATTTTGTCCTCCCCGAGTACTGCATTGAGTTTTCCCCACAGCCTATTTTGAAGTTTTCTTAATTCAGCTCTCATCATAAGTTTATCTGCTTTGTAAGTCGTACGAATTTTTTGAGCATCAATAAATCTTTTAAGTTGAATATGATATATCTTTTGAGATGTTTCTTCATCAAGAGATAAAACCATAGTCATTTCATCAGAAATCTTCTTTGCCCTGTCTGTAAGTCCGTCTTGAGAGTAAACAGAAAGTGAAAAAAATAAAGAAAAAAATAGAATGTAAAGTTTCCTCATTCAAAATTAATATAGCTTGTAATATAGTAAATTTTATATATTAATCAAGAATATTATAATTTTTATTTTGTAATATTTTCATTTTAACAAAATAGGGGGCAACTTTATAAAAAAAATGTAATTTTTAGTGAAAAGAATTAATAGTTTTTAATGAGTTTTCTTTCCACGTAATTCCAGGTTGCCATTTTGGTGCTTTTACTTCACTCAAATACTCATCGAGTAATTTTTCAAATCTTATCGCAGTTTTTGTTTTAATAAGCTTTTCATTAATAAAAACTTTAGACAGGTCAATGCTTTCACTAAGGTCATTTTTCACATCGAACAAATTTATCTCATTATTATCATGATATTTTATCAATTTAAGTGAGTCAATGATTATCGCTGAGTGAGCTCTTTCGAGAGCAATTTTATTTTCATATGGCACATGAAAAACAATCCCTTCTGTTTTCCTTTTAACAGTTTTATTTTGTTGGTTTAAAATATCTTTAAAACTACCGCCGTCAAGTTCATTATTTTTCAACCTTTTATTTCCCGCAATTTCTATAATTGTTGGTAACAAATCTGAAAAAGATACTGGAGTTTCTGAATATCTGGTTTTTTTAATTCCAGGTCCCATTACAATAAAAGGAACTCTTATCCCGCCCTCGGTGGCATCCCATTTTCCTCTACTCAAAGGGTAATTATAACTTTCTCTATAATATTTTCTGGGTGTTATAATCGGAACAGAGCCATTATCGGATGAATAAATTAAATAAGTATTTTCAAGATTTAACTCCTCTAACTTATCTAAAATTAAACCAATGCTTTCATCCAAATCAAATGTCATAGCTGCTAGACCTAAATTGTCATGAATCTTTCCGGTTTTTTTGGAATTAAACTTCTTGTATGAAGTTCCTCTAGCTAAGATGTCGGAGTGTATTGCATAATGTGAAATTTGTAAAAAAAACGGTTTATTTTTTTTATTATTTTCTTCAATAAAATTAATCGCCCTTTGCGTAATACTGAATATTTTTTTTGGGTCGTCAGCCTCATTATTACTCCATTGAAGTTTATTTGAATTGTAATTGAATACTCCATCTACATTTTTTGTTGCTCCATCACTTACATCATAACCAACTGCTTCTGGTGTGGAATCCATACCCCATTTACCAAAATGGGCGGTTTTATAGTTTGAGTTAATTTTTTTTAGCTCTTTTGGAATTGAGATTTTTTCTCGATGATTAATGTGCTCAGTATTCATTCCAACTCGAATCATTTTTAATCGCGCTGGCGTTTGTCCAAACTGAATACTATATCTAGAGGGGGCACAAACCGGAGCACTTGCGTAAGCATTAGAAAATACTATCCCGTTATTGGCAATTCTTTCAATGTTCGGAGTTTCATAAAAATCACTTTTTGATAAGTCATTGTTTTCTATCATTCGAACTGACGTTCCATTCCAACCCTGATCATCAGCCAGTATAAAAATAAAGTTTGGACTTTCCGCAACATTCTGAGCCTGCGAAATTTGAGCCGAAAGAAATAGGATTAAAAATAATAGAGCCTTATGCATAGACCTAATCAATTTCACTATTTGTTGAAACCTCAATTATTGGAATTGGCCATGTGTAGTCCTCAGCTTGTCTAGCACCATCGGTATCCCCGTAAACAAATCTGCAGTACTCATCATACACGCCAAATCTTGTTAAATCAAAAAATCTATGACCCTCCATGTAAAGTTCAACAGCTCTTTCCCTTAAAATTTCTTCCCTGAAATCCTCAATTGTCATTGATGAGTAGTCAACTTCATTCATTTCAACTCTAGTTCTTAATATGTTAATATCTAGGTTTGCTGCTGAGGGATCTGTTGAAATCTCAGCATTGGCCTCAGCTCTCATTAAATAAACATCGGCTAGTCTTATAACGTGCCAATTCTGTCTACTGGTATATTCAGTAGTAGCTTCGGTGTCAATATATTTTGCTGTCCAAACCTGCCACAACGTTCCCAGTGTATTTCCAGTTTCAAGATTGGTTGGGATGTAACCTGTACTCCAAGGATTGATATTAAATTGTCTCGTTGCAGTTTCGTACTGAGTAATAATCGAGTTTTGATATCTATTATCAAATTTATCAATCATATTATTAATGAATAAGGGTTTTAACTTATTATTGCCTCCGAAACCACTGCCCGAAAGCCCAGCATTTCTTGGGGTAAATAAATTTGATACTGCAGTTCCTTGACCCACTAGCGAAGAACCCTGAACATCAAAAATCATTTCTTGATTATTTCCGTTATCAGCATCAAAAATTGATACCCACTCTTCAAGTGATGATGTTAAATTAAATCCTTGGCCAGAAATAGCAGAATCACAATGATCCTTTGCATATTGGTAGTAGGATAGATACGATTCAGAAAATTCTAAATATGGTTCGTTTCCAAGAATCCCTTCATTAGCAGTCCTTTTACAGGATGCAATTCTAGTATAAACTTTAGCAAGAAGGGCATGAGCAGCTGTATTTGTGGCTCTTCCTAAGTCATTAGTATAATTACCTCGCGACTCATTTTTACCCCAACAGTATATTGACGCATAGTTTAAATCGTCAATGATGGAATCATATATTTCTACAATCGAAGAGACTGCTAAACCTTGATCATTACCAGCTTCAACTGGTGTTAATCTTAGAGGAACTTCGCCAAAACATCTTACCAGATTGAAATAATTCAGAGCTCTTAAAAATTTTGCTTCAGCAATGATTCTGTTTTTTAATTCTTCATCCATTTCGATATCAGGAACTTTTGCAATTACATTGTTTGCTTCTCTGATTCCTAAATAAAGCTCTTTCCATAAATTATTTAGACTTTGGTTTGTGGAGGTAACAATTCCTCTTTTGAATTCATTATACAAGTAGGTAGAGAGTCCTTGGTCGGATGAGGCAAAAAGCGTAGGCATGAATTGTTGTTTGTAATAACCAATACCACTTTTTAATCTAGCATATGTAGCGGTTAAAGCAGCTAATGCATCTGTTTCATTTTGGTAAAAATTTTCTGTACTGGGTTGAGTAAACGGTTCCTCATCAAGTACATTACATGAGTTAATTACAAAAAAGAATAGTAAAAGGGATAAATAGTATTTTAAAACTTTCATAATTTAATAATTGAATTTTAGTCCCATTAAAAAAGACCTCGTTCCAGGATATGTTCCAAAATCGACGCCCCTTTTTTGTGGGTTTTTAGTATATGTTCTTANCTCAGGGTCATAACCTGGATAATCGGTCCAAACAATTAAATTTTGACCTGCTAAATAAACTCTCATATTTTTTCCATTTTTTAAATCAAAATTATATCCAATATTGATGTTCTTTAATCTAATAAAAGAACCATCAAAGATATTTCTATCAGAAGAAATCGCTCTGGAGCCAGTTTCAATCATAGCTCCCGGATGACCAGCAGATGCTAAATTTCCAACTGATTCATTATAAATATAATTTCCATTTTCATAGGATAGGGGAGCAACCCATGAGTTTTCAAAAGATGAGCTCANGATATTTGTGGTTTTTTGAAGACCACTTANCTGCCAAGAATCAACCCAAAATAAATCTCCTCCCCTTTGACCGGTAAATAAAATATTTGCATCCCAGTTCTTATAGGTAAAGTTGTTGGATAAGGAATATGTGAAATCCGGATTTGGGTCTCCAATTTTAACATAATCATCAAAATTAATTTCTTGAATTTCTAATGGCTGCCCTGACTCATCTAAATCTACATGGTGATTTACATATCTAATTTCACCAGGTGCTGCACCAGCGATTCCACTTGCGTTAGCTTCATCCCATGATGAGTATATTCCGTCAGTTTCCGCACCCCAGTATATTCCTAAAGGTTGATCTACCATAAATAAAATGGGATATGCCTGAGAAAATCCAACAGATGGACCTAATTGAAAGTCAAGATTTGAATTTAGTTTTTTTAACTTATTTCTNTTAATTCCAATATTTGCATTAACCGTCCAATTAAAATCATCATTGTTCATTACTAATCCCTCAACATTAAGCTCAACACCTTTATTTTCAACCTCACCAAAATTATCAACTCTACTTGTATATCCATTGGAAGGAGGGAGCTGAACATATTGTAACAAATCATGTGTTAATTTGTGATACATATCAAGCGTGAAATTTAATTTTGAATCATACAGTCCTAAGTCTATTCCAAAATTTAACTGATCTGTGGTTTCCCAGGTTAGGTCATCATTAGCTAAATTTGACTCATAAAACCCAGTGATAATTTCATCATTGAAATTATATCTAATAGGCGTCATTAAGGCTAGTGATTGATATGGATTAATTGGATTGCTACCAATTTTTCCGTAGGACAATCTAAATTTTAATTCATCGAGATTTTCAAAATCTTGGAATAGTTTTTCTTTAGATGCAAACCAAGAAAAGGCCAATGAAGGAAAAATAGCACTCTTCTTGTTTGTAGCAAACTTCGAAGAAGCATCAATTCTGGCATTGATATCAACAAAATATTTTCTTTTGTAATTGTATCCAACTCTAAATAGTGCAGAAAGTAGTCCCACTTCTCTAAACTGTGTGATTGGAGTTAAAATTTCTTCAGCTGAGGTAAAATTATAAAATGAGGTTGCGTCAGTACCAAAACCTCTAGCTTTGTTAAATATTGATCTAATCTCATTTTTTTCATAAGTACCGACTAAGGTTGCATCTATTCTATGATTTTCAAATCGATTTCTGTATCGTAGATTAGCCTCAGCGTATAATTTACTATTTTCAAGAGATGCTTGAGACGCCTCTCCATTTGTATTTCTTCCCCTAGTAGTATTTAATGGGTAATAATTATCTCGATTACTTTTTTGAAAATTATAAGAGCCTTTTAAAGTTGCTGTTAATTTTGGCGTAATTTTTCCAACAAGCTGTATTGTTTGTCTAAAAGAAGTTGCCTCCTTGATATCCATCACATATCTTGCTAATGTATACGGGTTTGAAACAACATTTCCTTCATTCAGTGCTGCGTAGATATCATCATCTTGGCCAGGCTCCAATAAAGAAAAAATTGGTTGAAATTGTAGTGCTTGTGATACAACACCTCTTTGTTGAAAAATTTCACCGTTTCCTACAGATGCAGCGTTGCCTTTTTTGTGCGTAAAGTAAGTTTTTGAATAAATATCGATTTTTTCATTGAATGCTTTTCTTTTTGCATTCATATTGTAGTTTATTGTTCTATTGTTTGAGTTAATAATTACTCCTTCCTGATTATTTATACCTAGCCCCATAGAAATATTTCTCTTAAAATTCCCACCTCTGTAGTTTAGATTATACCTGTCGCTTAAAGCAATTCGATAAGTTTCATCTTGCCAGTTAGTATTTATTCCAGTTGATTGTGGATAAGGTATTTCATATTCAATGATCTCAGGATAATTTTGAGTATTAATTAGCTGACTTCCGTCAAATGGTCCACCAACTCTGTTAGGATCGGTAATTTCCTTAAAAATCTGGTTCAAAACTCTTTGATTCATGTAGCTTTCAAACCCAGGTCCGTCAAGAACATTAATATTATTTCTTACAGTTGTCGCATAGCTCTCATAACTAACAGAAATTTTATCTGCCCCTTCTTCATTATTGGCGGTCTTAGTGGTAATCAAAATAACCCCGTTGGCCCCTCTTGCACCATAAATTGCTGTTGCAGCGGCATCCTTAAGCACTTCAATTTTATCAATATCATTCGGGTTAATAAAGCTAAGTGAGCTCTGTGACTGACCGCTACCATCCATTCCTTGAGCATCAGTCAATGGATCTACAGGTATTCCATCAAGCACATATAATGGTTGAGTTCCCCCTAAAATTGAGTTTGTTCCTCTGATTGAAACTCCGGAACCACCTCCCGGCTCAGAACTTTCAGAAACAACAAGCCCAGAAACTTGACCTTGTAATATGCTTTCTATACTACCACTTCTATTTTTTTCTAGCTGATCGGATTTAATTTGAGTGATAGAACCTGACAAATCCTTTTCACTAATATCAAAGTATCCTACACTTACTGTAACTTCATCAAGTTCGTTCAGATCAGTTTCTAAGAAAATAGAAACAGGGGAAGTTAATATTGGCAACTCTACACTCTTTTTNCCGACGTACGAAACCAAAATNTTATCACCAATATTTAATGAAATTTGAAAATTCCCGTCAAAATCAGAAATTACCCCAACTTCCGAATCCATTAATTGAATTGTAGCTCCTGCTAAAGGAGTGTTGGTATCCATTTCAAAAACCTGACCCTTAAGGTTAATTTCCTGAGCAATAATATTTACCGATAGTAAAAATGCTATGTATAAAATATATTTTTTCATAATTATTTTCTAATCTGGGTTTTCAACCACCAGTCCCTGTCTGGGTTATATTTATATTTCTTTTGTAATCTTTTTGATTCACTTCTCAATTCCTTTTCTATTTCATCAAATTTTTCGTCATTTATTAAGTTGTTCATCTCACCGGGGTCATTAATTAAATCATATAGCTCATCAATATCGTCATCTAAAAAATTATCTACTAATTTATAACGTTTTGTTCTTACAGCCAGTTGGTCTGGTCCAGCGTAGGGCCATGCATCATCAACATAATATTCAAAAAGAATAGATTTCCTCCATTTTTTATCTTTTTCCCCACTTATTAGACCAAGCATAGATTCACCTTGCATGTATTTAGGTTTTTTAATGCCAGCCATTTCTAAAATGGTGGGAGCAAGATCAATATTTAAGCACTGTTCTTTAATTTCCGTACTTCCGACAATTAATTTAGGATATCTGATAATCATTGGAACTCTCATAGAATTTTCATAAGCCAGTCTCTTGTCCTTGTATGTATGCTCGCCCATGAAATAACCATTATCGCTACTGTAAATAACGACTGTATTTTCTAGCTCACCAATTTTTTCAAGAGTTTCAATCACTTTTCCGAGTGACTCATCAACCGCTATTAAACTTCTTAGCAATTGCATATTTTTAAATTTATTAATTGGCCATCTTTTTTCATCAAGCTCATCCGGAATAACATCACCTTCTTTCCATCTAAATCCATAGGTTTTTCTTCTTTGCCATTCAGGTTTTCCTTTAAAGGTTTCTTTGTGTGTATTGTGCGGTGGCTCTGGAAGTTTTTCACCTTTAAATAAGTCTTTGTGTCTTGGCGCAGGTAAATGTTTTTCATGAACTGCTTTGTGCCATAGATTTAAACTAAAGGGTTTGTTTTTATCCCTTTTATTCATGAGCCAATCAACGGTCTTTTCGGTTAAAATGTCAGTGATATAGCCCTCTTCCTGAGTTTCAACTCCATTATCATTTACCTCTGGATTAAAATATTGACCTTGTCCAATGAAACTAAACCAATAATCAAAACCAGGTCTAATATGTTTTTTACCTCTTTTGTGTGCCATATGGATTTTGCCAATGTGGGCAGTTTCATATCCATTTTCTTTCAAATGAACAGAGTAGGGCGCATATGAATTCCAGTCAGGGTCAACATATTTATTATTTTGATTAACCCCGTGAATATGTGGATAGGTTCCTGTTAAAAAACTTGCCCTAGAGGGAGAACAAATTGATTGAGTCACAAAAAAATTTTTAACATTGACACCATCTGAGGCTAGTTTATCAATATTCGGAGTTTTTAAAAAAGGATATCTTTCCGAAAATCCAAGGGCATCATAAGGCTGATCATCAACCAAAATAAAAAGAAAATTTGGCCTTTTATCATTTTTTTCTGCACTTAATTCGAATGTGCTAAAAATCAGTAATAAAATAAATAATCTAACCATTAATATTTGGAAAATGTAAAAATAAAGTTTCAAAGGAAATTATTGTAGTTTTTCTGACTATTTTGTCTTTAATTTTATGATAATTAACTTTTTATATTATTTCTTAACAAATTTGATAAAGTGATTATTAAAATTTAAAATATAAATTCCCTTACTTAAAAATGAAATATCGATATTCTTGGATATAGGTAAAATATTGATTTTTTCTCCATTCATTTTAATTATTTGAAGCCTCCAAACTTCCTCCATTGATTCTATATTTATGAAATCATGAGCTGGATTTGGGTGGATTGTAATCTTTTCTGTTAAATCGTTATTTGAAATTGATAGAAATACATCCTCAGGATTACACTCAGGTTCATCAAAATTATAATCTTCTGAATTTAAATTGCTTGGAGAGATATATATTCCATTTGAAATTGATTTTGTAGAACTAAAATCATGATAAAACTCCCCAATTTGTGTAAAATTATTATTGTCATCAAAAAAATTCGCCACTTCAGTGGTCGGAGGAAAGAAAGAATACCTTTCAATATAATCAGTCTCCTCCAGGAATGGTAATGCTATTTGAAGAAATTGCCTATGCACCCATTCATTTCTGTGTTTATTTGCGTTAAATTCGGTTATCCAAATAGGTAATCCATACATTTCGTGAACTGATTCAAGATAAGTTACAAATCTGTTAAATACGTCCTGGGGATTTGCATTGGGTGAGTTCTCAGGGTTAGAGGCCCAATCATACCAATGTACAGCAATAACATCAACTCTAATTTTTTGTTCAATAGCTTTGGAATTAAATTCATTGAGCCAATCAAAAACAGCACCTTGTCTACAGGCAGGTGAAACCATTCTCATGCCTGATTTTAATAAATTTTTATAATAAGTCAAAGACGTATCAACAACACACATGTTCCCATATTGTCCTGATTGACCATTACAATCATCAGGTTCATTAAAAGCTAGTAAGTGGGTAGATTTGTATTTGCTTTTAATTATTTCAATATCATTATCATCGTCTGCTGCTCCTTTACCCCACGCCATGGGTACATATTCCCTGTCTAGATCAGAATCTCCATTGTTACTCCATTTATAAAACCAATCGTTATTCATGTAAAGTGTATCTCCAGCAGTCCCTTTTTTACTAACCCAATTCCAAGGCAGTACCCTNATAAATGAAATTTTATTATTGAGGTAATCGGAAAGTTGATCAATTATTATATCGTCCTCTGAAGCTATAAATACCATGCTATTTCCAGTTCCGTCATTATTTTCAGCGAATGTTGCCATAAATCCCCTCTTTAATTTAAAAGAAGAAATATTATTATTTAAATTTCCNGGAATTGACGCATCTGTAAATACATCATTAGTTGAAATATTTCCAAATTCCCCGTTAAAGTTACTTTCAGAAAATAAAGTTAAATACGANCCNTTCTCTTGATTTGGTCGAATCAATGAACCATTGGCATAATAATTATCAATTCTTAAGGTCTCAGGATAAGATAACATCTGGTTTTCTTGAAAAATATTNCCTGAATAATAATAATATGCAGTAAAAGGTTCAACATTATAAAGTCGAATCCATGATTGGTTTGACTCAAATGTCATTGATAAACCTTCTTCGATCGGATATGTATTAAAGAGGTTTAAATAGGAAGATTCACCCATCACAATATTGCCCAATCCAACAATTGAATCCCCTTCCAGTTCACCGTTAACTATGAAGATTTTTCCATTTTCGCCAAGATTAATTTGATTATCAGCAATAACTTTGCATGTTATGTAAAGTTCAAATTCAATCGCTTGCCCTGGATTTATTGAATTACTTGATGGAGTTTCAAAGGTGCTTGTATCTTTCCAATTTAGTTCATCAAAAAAATCAAAATTTTCAGCAGCCCCAGTCCATTGATATTGTTGCCCATTAGCGAATAAACAACACATTAAGAATATTTTAAGTAAATATCTTTTCATATTTTGATTAAACAACACTAAGATGTAAATTTAATACATGGGGCATTATAAAAAAATAATTTTAGTCATAGTATTAGCTATTTTATGTAACAAAATCATTCTAGCATCATCTGAAAATGATTCTAAAAAACTTAATATATTATTTATAATCGCTGATGATTTAAATTGTGATATAGGTGTCTATGGAAATGATATTGTGAAAACACCAAACATTGATGCTCTGGCAAAAGAGGGTGTAATGTTTGAAAATGCACATGTACAATACCCCTTGTGCGGACCCTCTAGAATTTCTCTCATGACGGGTCTTTATCCTGATCAAACAAAATCTAAAGATTTAAGATTGTATTTACGTCAGACAATTCCTGATGTCATAACCATCGGTCAAAGATTTATAATGGATAACTATAATTCGGTAAGAGTGGGTAAAATTTATCATTACCATAACCCGAGAGATATTGGGACATCTGGTCATGATGATCATTTTACCTGGGATCAAACAGTAAATCCTTATGGCAGAGATAAAATAGAAGAATATAAATTAAATAAAGTAAAAGAAACTTTCGACGGCGCTACTTTGAGCTGGTTAGAATCAGACGGCTTAGATGTCGAACAAACAGATGGAATTGGTGCTGAAGAAACTATGAAATTTCTAGAAAAATTCTCCGAAACTAAAGAAAATTTCTTTTTGGCCTTTGGATTATATAGACCTCATATNCCTTTTGTAGCTCCAAAAAAATATTTTGACCTCTATNAAAAAGATAATATGTCAGTACCATCCAATGGCACAGATTTTCTCAGAACAATACCGCCTCCTGCAGCNAAATCTCTAAGGTCCAGAAAAGAACAAATTGACTTAGATTATTCAACAATACAAACAGTAAAAGAAGCTTATTATTCTACCACAAGTTTTGTTGATGCTCAAATAGGAAAAGTATTGGATAAACTTAAAGAAACAGGGTTAGATAAAAATACAATTGTTGTATTCACTTCGGATCATGGATATCACCTGGGAGAAAAAGGGCATTGGCAAAAGCAAACTTTATACGATAGAGCTACACGTGTTCCATTAATAATCTCTGGACCAGGGATAATTCCCAATAAAAAGATTAAGGACCACCCTGTTGAATTAGTCGATCTATATAAAACAATTATGGATTTAGCCAATGTATCAACTCCAAATTTTGTTCAGGGCTTTAGTTTAAAAGATGTTTTAACGAAGAACTCAATACCGAAGAGAAAAAGTGCTCTTTCCGAACTGAGAGTAAATTTTGACAGAAAACAAGCTCAGGGATACTCGATTAAAACTGACAGATATAGATTGATTAGATGGACCTATGACGATGAAATTCAATATGAATTATATGACCATAACTATGATAAAGAAGAGACTAAAAACCTTGCTAAAAATATTAGATATAAAAAAATATTAGATTCTTTGAATATAACCCTAAACAAAAGAGTAGAGGAGGCAAGAAAAAAACCAAATGGTTTGGGACGTCAATTTGAAAATGCAAAACCAACTTTTGAGCCGATTAGAATATTTTCCTCAAAAAAATCTAAATCATGAAAAAACCCTTATTAAATCTTGTGTTTTTCTCTTTATTATTTTCATGCAATGACAAGCTAGAAACATATATTGATTTTGAACAAATTGATATTATGATTAACAACGAAATTCTGCAAAA
>JGI24820J26691_1000370_pt1 | contig 13363 bp, 9 predicted proteins | sample METZYME_5_50m_FD_26691 | JGI IMG/M metagenome (IMG submission 26691) | reverse complement strand
CCCTAGTGACACCAGGCTGGTCATCTACTAACGCTATTTTCTTTCCAACCAAACGATTAAATAACGTTGATTTACCAACATTTGGGCGACCAACAATGGCTATTGTAAACGACATTTCAGTCTCCAAAGCATAATGCACACGGGGTCCTTAAAACTTTTATTCAGCGAAAGGCCCGCAGCTTGCCATCTTTCGTCACGAGGTAGAGTGTCTGATTAATAATCATAGGATTAGTTGTTGCCCCTGCCTTTGTTTTAATTTTATTTTTTTGTACACCTACTTCTGGATCAAAAAAACGAAAGAATCCATCACTGGATGCCACAATCAGTTGGTTTCCAGCAATTATTGGTCCATAATGTTGGATATTATTTTTACTGCCCAAAATTCTATTGTTAGAAAAGGATGGAAGTTCAGCTAACCAAACTGTTTTTCCGGTTTTAATTTCTAATCGCACCAATTTGTTTGTATCAGAGATAAAAAATAAAGAATTATCTGCTAACCAGAAATTACCTGAGGACCCATATCGCGCTGACCAATTTCTTTCACCATTTTCGATTTGTAGCGAAACAACTTTTCCTGAGCCATCAGCCACATAAACATTTCGACCAAATATTAATGGACTAGCTACTATATCATCAATTGCACTCATCACTCGGCTATCTTTTCGCCCGCTCAATGAAGAACTCCAGAGCACATATCCTCCTTTTTTAAAAGTTGAGTAGATCCCGCCATTCCCAAACCCAAAAACAGCATATTTTTTTGATACGGCTGGAGAGTTGTTAGACATTAAGTTTGTATTATTTCCAATCCCATCAATCGTCCACTGGACACGCCCATTATCTGCATTAATTGCCCAGGCTTTTGAATCACCACTAATTAAGTAAACCAAACCGTTATTAAAAACTGGAGTATTATTTCCAGAACCACTCAGTCTTTGGGACCAATTCTCCTCACCGGTTGCGGGATTAAGAGAAAGTAAAAATCCATACCCTGTAGTGACAAAAATTTGATCCTGGCCAGCAGCAAATCCACCACCAAAAATTTCACCCTCTTCCTCACCAGGCGGTGTAAGATCTTTTTTCCACAGCAGTTTACCAGCTGTATCAAAAGCAGAGGCTATAGAATTCGCATCTAAAGTATATATTTTTTCTTNATAAAAAATTGGGTCTGTAACAAGTCTTTTTTTCTTACTATCGCCTTTGCCAATCGAAACAGACCAAATTTCAGTGATGTTTTCACCCAACATCAAATTAGGAAAATCTTTTGAAATTGTTGATGATACTAGCCGCCACTGACTATTGGACTTCATAGGCGGTAAATTAATATTATTACTTTTGGCGAAAGCGTTTTGTTTTTCCTTCATTAAACCAAAAGAAGTGTCAGGAGTTTCACGTTTGCCTGGTAAAATCCTATCCTGTTCGCTACATCCAAGCAGGATATTTGCAACAAAAGCAATCACCAAAAAAAATCGCAAAAAAATTCTCCACCTCAGAGATATCGAATCTCAGTTATTAATTGACCCAGGATCCCTTCCCAAGGCAATCATCATTTGTGTAGCTCTATTTCGAAGACCTGCAGTCAATTCTGCATCCAACAATATTTGAGATAGTTTTTCGACTGCTTTTTCAGAGTTACCCTGCTCAAGTTCGATTAAAACTAATTGCTCTTCCGCAAGTAATCGATAGACATTACCAGGCCTAGCTATCTCTTCAAATGCGGATATTCTTTCATCTATATTCATGGTCGCTGCGGAACCAAGTAAAATTTTAAAATTAAGCAAATCTCGATAGTGGGCCTCTATTGACAAATTTTCTATTACATTGCTCAAAAATCTGTCTTCTTGATTTGTATTTTCTTTTCCATTTGACTCAGCCAATAAAAGCAATGCCAAAATCGCCTCTGCATTAGCACCAGGTGCATTAATTTTTTGTAATTTAGTAACCCGGTCAACTACATTTTTTTCGTTAAGTGCATCTATTATGCTCGTACCAAAAAGTTGAGCCTCAGTCGCCGCCTGGGATTTCAGGTATTCACGATAAGTGGCCGCCCCAACGATCACAATCACAAAAAGAATAGCTACCCACCCATATTTGCGGATATTTCTATATAATTTATCTCGACGAAGCTCTTCGGATACTTCCTGTAAAAAGCTATCAGTATCACTCACCATTTTCTCCTAATACCGAACAGTCGTGTCTTAACTTTTTCTGCAACAAAAGTCCAAGATTAAAATTTAGATCAATACCTAAATAATTGAAAAAAATTATTCATCTAAACTGGTTAATCGCGCGTAAAGATATTATACGCCCAAGTATGTAAATTATGCTCGTCAATTAGAAAGGGCAGTCATGCGAATTATATCGCTTATTACCGCTGTTGCAGTTATCTCAATCTTGTATGTTTTAGTTTTCGAACGTGACGTATTATTGGATTTCTCCGACGGGAAAAGCGTCGAGGAATTAGCCAGCGATTTGGGTGATGGGCCAGAATTAAACAAAGAAACAAACGTTGTTTTTCCGAAAACAAAAAAGAGCGAAAAAATTATTTCTGTGGTGGTTATCGAGAGCGTTGCCAAAACAATTGATAGCGCCGTAATTCTGCGCGGGGAAACCGCCGCGACGAGATTGGTGGAAGTGCGCTCTGAGACATCAGGTCAAGTAATAAGCGAACCACTGAGTAAAGGAGAGATGGTATCCCAAGACCAAATTTTGTGCAATTTAGACCGAGGAACCCGAGAAGCTACACTGGCCGATGCGTTGGCCCGTCTTGCAGAAGCGCAAGCTAGGGTTCCTGAAACTCAAGCCAAACTCGATGAAGCAAAAGCAAGACTGGCAGAAGCCAAAATCAATTTCAATGCCGCAAATAAATTATCAGAAGGTGGTTATGCCAGTGAAACCAGAGTAGCAAGCGCTCAGGCGGCTGTTAGTGCAGCTCAAGCAAGTATTGCGTCTGCAAACGCTGGTTTTGATAGTACACGTTCTAAAATACAGTCTGCGGAAGCGTCCGTTGCTATCGCCAAGAAAGAAATTGATAGAACGTCATTAACGGCACCTTTTTCAGGTATTCTAGAAATGGATACAGCCGAGTTGGGAACTCTCCTTCAGCCAGGTGCCCTTTGTGCTAAAATTATACAATTAGATCCCATAAAAATCATGGTTTTGTACCGGAGACTGAGCTGGATCGCGTAAACAAAGGCTCCCTTGCGGTGGCAAAACTCATAAATGGTCAAGAAATATCTGGCTTCGTCACCTATATATCTCGGTCGGCAGATCAGACAACTCGAACTTTCAAGGTTGAGATAGAGGCCAAAAACGAAGATTTAAAAATTTCCAAAGGGCAAACTGCAGAAATATTTATAGCGTCTGATGGAACTCAAGCACATCTTTTACCACAATCTGCTCTAACTTTGAATGACGATGGGGCACTTGGAGTCAGGACTGTGAATAATAAGTCCAAAGTTGTTTTCTACGAAACAGATATCGTCCGAGATACGATGCAAGGTGTCTGGCTCACTGGCCTCCCTCAAAAAACTAATGTGATTGTTGTTGGCCAAGAATACGTAACCGACGGCGTTAAAGTAGAACAAAATATTAAAGAGGTTGCAAATTGACTGGAATAATAGACTGGGCTTCCAAACGGGCTAGAATGATTTTGGCATTAATCATTGCTTCTCTTGCTGCCGGAATTTTTTCTTATACGGGCCTACCCAAAGAGGGAGAACCGGATATTGAAATTCCAGCATTGTTTATTTCTGTTGTATTTCCTGGAATTTCCGCAAGTGACAGCGAAACGTTACTAATTCGTCCTGTTGAGACTGAATTAGCAGACTTAGACGGGCTCAAGAAAATGACTGCAGTAGCTGCAGAAAACTATGCAGGAGTAGCATTAGAATTTGAGTTTGGTTGGGATAAAGCCAAAACTATGGCAGATGTTCGTGACGCAATGAACTCTGCCGAAGCTTTATTTCCTGAAGGTGCAGAGAAATATTCAATAAATGAGCTAAATTTTTCAGAGTTTCCGATAATCATTGTAAATTTGACCGGAGATGTCCCAGAAAGAACAATGACCCGGGTAGCCAAAAAGTTGCAAGAAGAGATTGAATCTATGGACTCGGTTCTGGAGGTTGTGATTTCCGGGGATAGAGAGGAAATGGTCGAAGTAACCATCGATCCGTTGAGGTTAGAAAGCTATAATGTCACTGCAGGCGAGCTCATAAACGTTGTACAAAACAATAATCAATTAATCGCGGCCGGTGAAGTGGACAGCAAACAAGGAACTTTTGCGGTAAAGATACCCAGTAGTTTCAACGAGGCGCAGGATATCTATGATTTACCTGTAAAAACAAATGGTGACCGAGTTGTTACGCTTGGGGATCTAGCACAGATCAAACTGACTTTCGTCGATAGAGCGGGCACCGCACGATTTAATGGCGATAATACTGTTGCCCTACAAGTTGTAAAAAGAAAAGGTTTTAACCTAATTGGTACAGCTAAAGACGTCAGGCAACTAGTAGAAAAGGAAAGTCAAGGTTGGCCCTTGAATCTAAAAGCCGCAGTAGATGTTGGGACATCGAACGACCAAAGTCGTGTTGTTGACAGTATGGTTAGGCAGTTAGAGGGATCTGTTTTGACAGCAATCGCCCTAGTAATGATTGTCGTCCTTACCTCGCTGGGAACCCGAGCAGCGTTACTTGTTGGATTCTCGATACCTACCTCATTTTTACTATGCTTCGTACTTTTAGGTCTTATGGGCGTTACAATATCCAATATAGTTATGTTCGGACTAATTTTAGCAGTGGGGATGCTAGTTGATGGCGCAATAGTCGTTGTTGAATACGCCGATAAACGCATTGCTCAGGGATCTGGGCCAATGAAAGCTTATGTGGAAGCAGCTAAACGTATGTTTTGGCCAGTAGTAAGCTCAACTGCAACGACTCTTTGCGCTTTTTTGCCAATGTTGTTTTGGCCTGGGGTTCCGGGCCAATTTATGGGCATGCTGCCAGTAACTCTCATTTTTGTCTTATCTGCGTCCCTGATGGTAGCCTTAATATACTTGCCCATTTTAGGCGGAGTATCGGGACGGTTGAGTAGATTTTTTGAAAATAGTTCTGATATTTTACGCAATATTTTTCCTTGGTTTATTAGGTTACCACTTGTTCTATTAGTGGTCTGTCTTCTGTGCGTAAGTATATTACAAATCGTAAACCCCAACCTAATTTTTGATATTGATCGCGCCGAAATTGGGCCATTGGCAAATCTGCCCGGAGTATTGATGTTTGTAATATCAGCTTTTATGGCTTCGATTGTATTAGGTTCTGTAGAAATTAAAAAAACGCAAAAAAATGTACAGGCGGGATATAGAAGGACACCTTTTGGTTATTTCATAAAGTTTATAGCAGGAAATCCAATAATGCCGCTAATAGCGATTGGGGGCGTTATTGGTTTCACTAGTTTCATCTTTACAACTTTTGGGAAAAATAACTATGGCGTTGAATTTTTCGTAGAAGGCGAACCAGAGCAGGCGATTGTGTATGTTAAAGCTAGGGGTAACTTGTCATTAACGGAGAAAGATATCCTAGTTCGCCAGGCTGAATTAATCGTAAATTCTCACCCAGGTGTTGAAAGTGTCTTTTCTTTTGCTGGTGCCGGCGGCTTAAATCAAAATACTGCTGGGGCGTCCGCTCCAAAAGATACGATTGGGCAAATTCAGTTAGAAACAATTCCTTGGAAAAATAGAAGAGGAAATCCTAATTTAGATGGAAACAAAATAATTGGTGAATTATCAGCCGCACTTAGTAATCTGCCAGGAATAGAAATAGAAATTCTGGAGTTGGAGAGAGGACCAGCAAGCCCAAAGCCGGTGCATTTGAGGCTCAAAGGCGAAAATTGGAATGACCTACTTAGCACTACAGCAAGCATGCGCGAGCTATTCGATCAAACCGAGGGCCTAATACAAGTTGAAGATACCAGACCATTGCCAGGTATCGATTGGCAGATTGACGTTGATGTTGAAAAAGCAGGTCGATACGGAGCAGATGTTGCAACAGTTGGTGCAATGGTGCAACTGGTGACCCGAGGAATATTATTGGATACAATGCGGGTCGACAGTTCCGACGAAGAAATAGAGATAAGAGTAAGATTACCAGAAGAAGACCGGTTTTTGTCGACATTGGATAATTTAAAAGTTCGAACTTCTGACGGACTTGTTCCTCTGTCGAATTTCATAAGTCGTAAACCAGTTGAAAAATTAGCAGAGATCAATCGCCTAGATCAAAAAAGATATTTTGACATCAAAGCTGGCATAGAGCCAAACTTAAAGCGCACCGTCATTTCAGATAATGGGGAAAAAAGCGAAATTTTTATTAACGCAAATGAAAGAATAGCTTTCCTTACAAATTATCTTGAAGAAAATCCCCTCCCTCCTGGTATCTCATGGGAGTGGACAGGCGATCAAGCCGATCAAGCTGAAAGTCAAGCTTTTTTAAGTTCAGCATTTTCTGCGGCGCTTGTCCTTATGTTCATTATTCTTTTGGCACAATTTAATAGTTTTTATAATTCATTCGTCGTTCTTATTGCAGTGGTATTATCCACAGTTGGTGTTCTTATCGGCATGTTGGTAATGCAGCAGCCGTTTTCAATCATCATGACTGGCACGGGCATAGTGGCTTTAGCTGGAATTGTTGTTAATAACAACATCGTTTTAATTGATACATATCAAGAACTATCTCGTTATCTTCCAAAAGTAGAAGCGATTGTAAGAACAGCGGAACAAAGAATAAGACCGGTACTTTTAACTACTATAACTACAATGGCGGGCTTAGCTCCAATGATGTTTGGTTTAAGCTTGGACTTTATTAATGGTGGATACTCTATCGATAGTCCAACGGCTTTATGGTGGAAACAGTTGGCAACGGCAGTTGTTTTCGGTTTAGGAACGGCTACTATGCTGACACTTGTATTTACACCTGCTCTTTTATCCGCAAGAGTTTGGGTAACTACTTATGTTTTATGGATAGCCCGGTTCATGGTAAGAGTTGGCGCTTCAAAGCGAGGTCAAATTGCCCAAGATTGGGCATTAAAAAGAATGGCTCGTAAAACTAAGCCTGCAGAAATAATTTGGGATTATTCGGATCGACCATTATTGGAAAAAGAAGAACCAGCAGGCTTAATTGGTCCCGCTGAATAAATCTAATTAGTAAGGTCGTCTGCTATCAATGATAATTATAGCCGACAATTGAGTCCGATGCACACTTATTAGGCTGCAGGTTTTTCCTCTGACAATTGCTTAGTCCACAACGAATAATATCTTTCCTTTTTCAGGAGAAGAGCTTCATGATCACCCACCTCTACTATACATCCGTTTTCTAAAACAATAATTCTATCAGCATGAGCAATCGTTGAAAGCCGATGTGCAATCGTGAGAACGCTACGGCCCTCGGAAGCATTGGTTAGCGCATCTCGAATTTCTCGCTCCGTTTCAGTATCTAATGCCGATGTTGCTTCGTCTAAAAGTAAAATAGGTGGGTTCTTAAGAAGAGTTCTAGCAATTCCCACGCGCTGCTTTTCACCACCGGAAAGTTTCAATCCTCGCTCACCAACAGTCGTTTCGTAGCCAGCTGGTAAGGCCATTATAAAATCATGTATTTGAGCATCTTTCGCAGCTTTTTCAACCCTAGACCTCGACGGGTTATCAAGCCCATAAGCTATATTATAATAAATTGTATCATTGAAAAGCACAGTATCTTGAGGCACTACGCCAATCGAACCGTGTAGACTAGTTTGTGTAATGTCTCTTACATCTTGGCCATCAATCTTTATTGCACCTTTTTGAACGTCATAGAACCGGAACAATAATCTTCCAAGTGTTGATTTTCCCGAACCGGAGGGCCCGACTATTGCAACAGTTTCTCCTGGATTTATTTCAAGTGAAACATCTTGTAGGATAGGCCGTTTTTCATCATATCCAAAGGTTACATTTTTGATGGAAATGTGACCACCTTTAAGATTTAATTCACTTGCATGCTGGCTATCAACTAATTCCGCAGGCTGTTCTAAAAGATCAAACATTTCACTCATATCGACCAAGCCCTGTCTTATCTCNCGATAAACAGTACCAAGAAAGTTAAGAGGCATAGTAATTTGAATCATGTATGCATTNACCATAACAAAATCGCCAACAGTGAGATATCCGTTTTGAACGCCAATAGCTGCCATGGCCATTACTATTATTAAACCTGCGGTAATAATTAGAGACTGGCCAAAATTTAAAAAGGCAAGTGAATATGCGGTTTTTAAGGCGGCATTTTCGTAAAGCTTTAACGCACCATCATAACGTTTTGCTTCTCTTTCTTCTGCACTAAAATATTTAACGGTTTCATAGTTGAGTAAGCTATCTATAGCTTTCTGATTAGCGTCGGTATCCTGATCATTCATAAACTTTCGGATTTTAACACGCCATTCTGTCACCTTAAGAGTGAACCAAACATAAGCTGAAATCATAATGATAATTACAGCCAGGTATGAATAATCGAACCAAAAGAACATGATACCCGCTATTATAAGCAATTCCAAAACAAGTGGCCCAATTGAGAATAAAAGAAATCTTAATAAAAACTCTAAGCCTTTCACCCCCCTCTCTATAATGCGGCTCAAAGCACCCGTTTTTCGAGAAATATGGTATCGTAAAGAAAGCTTATGAATATGTTGAAATGTTTCTAAAGCTAAGTTTCGAAATGCACGTTGCGCAACAACTGCAAACACAACATCTCTTAATTGTTCAAAACCTCTTGATAATAGTCTCGCAACCCCGTAAGCGACGGTCAATCCCAACGCACCAAGTAAAAATGGTGAATTTCCTGTATCCGTTAAAGCATTCACGGCGTCACGGTACAAAAATGGTGCAAAATTTATCACAGCTTTGGCAATAACTAAAAATAACAAAGCCACTATAACTCTGACACGAATATCAAAACGATCTCTTGGCCATAGATAGGGTACTACTCTAAAAATTGTCCTTAGGGCTGACCTGCGTTCAGCTTTTGCTATTTCCGCATTATTTTTCATTACAAGTTGCTCAATAAATTAAGATTTTAATAGTTTACANTTTAAAGGTCGCTCAAAAAGATTTATGACAAAACTGCGTTGATGAGATTGATTTTCAATTGATTTTTATACTATCCGGCAAATCAAAAATTTGACCAGGGTATATTAAATCTGGATCACGGATTTTGTCTTTATTTGCATCGAAAACCTGAACATATAAAATGCCTCTACCATATCGCTCTCGAGAAATAGCCCAAAGTGTATTGCCTGGCTGAACTGTTATAACGTTTATTCTGGCCGGTGAAACTATATCTTGCATCTGATCTACCAGAACACTGCGATCTTCCCTCTTAAACGGGCTTTCAATTCGACTGGATACTTTGCCTGACTTGTCCAATTGATCTAGTCGAAGCGTGTAGACGCCAGCTTCCACATCTGACAAATCAGCACTCCAATAACCCGTTTGATCTACTGCCGTGGAAGCAACTGGGGAATTGTCCAAATAGAAGTGCACAATTGAGTCCGGGGTTCCTCGTCCAGTAACAGCAACATCCCCATCCTTCGAATAATTAATAGTATCGAACATTACATCTGTCATTACATTTGGCCCGGTCGTACCACCTTGCACGACTTTCACACCTTCACTGTCAGCGAGTAGAACGGTTGGCTGGNCAGCCGNATTTGAAACCGTATTAGAAATAAGATCAGACTCCGTTGGTTCTTGGGTCAAAATTTGCTGAACATCTTCTTCTATTTTTTCTTCGGTTGGTTGAGCTAATTGAGGTGTCTTACTAGTAAGATCAGCTTTGACAACATTATCATTGGACATGTTGTTCTCTTCTGCTACTTTTTCGGCTTCTTCTTCAAAATCAGTCTCAGCAGTTAAATCATTAGATGCATTTTGTTCAGAAGTTGTCTCACTTCTGTCTTGCAGCGAATTGCCAACTTCAGTTGAATTTTCTGCGCTTTCACTTTGCTTTTTTGTTTGATTGGCTGCAGGATCTGCTTGTGCCAATTCTACAATTTTCGGAGCCACGATCATTGTTTCATCAGAAACTAACACTTTTTTGCCATCGACAGATCTTATAGATATAACTTGCGGTCGATCTTTTAGCTCTATATCGAAAAGTACCGCAAAATTGCCTTCTTGCCCTAACGTGATTGACTCTACTACTTCTTCATCGACTAATATTTCTAATACAGACCCTGGATAAGCCGTGCCCGCGACCAGCGCCGTTCCATCATCGTCAATCCTCACCGTTTCAAGTTTAGGAGGGTAGATGGTGNTTTTTTCTTCAGAGTCCGCTTCATCAGTCAATTTTTTTGTTATAACTTCGGNTTCTTTACTTTCCACATCATCTTCAATTTGTTCANCAGTTTTANTTGTCTCAGAAANTGTTTCATTTTTCTGATCGGTGACGCTTTCATCTTCTACAAATTCGCTTGAAGCTTCTTCTTTTGACGAAACAGAACGGTTCTTTGTGAGTTCGGTGACACTTCTACAAATTCGCTTGAAGCTTCTTCTTTTGACGAAACAGAACGGTTCTTTGTGAGTTCGGTGACACTTCTTTCCGAAAATATGGCAACAGTTGCAATGAAAACCGCCACCAAGCCTCCCATAATCCAGTACCATAGGTAAGGTATCGCTGCCATTTAAAGCCCCCAAAAAGCGATAAGCACATTTGCCTGTTGTGTGACCCTAACAAGTTGAGGTAGCAAGGTCAAAGCTTCTCAACAGATTTAAGGCTTACTTATGAAAAATTTCTCTGTTTGCGTCTTTTGTGGCTCGAGGTCGGGTGATAACCCTGATTATTTAGTTCAAGCAGAAATTCTTGGAAATTTGATAGCCAAGCACAAATGGCGTTTAGTTTATGGTGCTGGAAATACAGGGATGATGGGTGCAGTAGCTAATGCAACGCAGCTGGGAAAAGCCAAAACCTTTGGCGTTATACCTCACCATCTCGTGCAACGGGAGGTTGGTAAAACAGACTTAGATAACTACATAGTTACCGATAATATGCATGAGCGAAAAAAACTTATGTTTACGAATTCGGATGCAATTATTCTGTTGCCTGGCGGGCCCGGCTCACTGGATGAATTCTTTGAAGTGTTAACTTGGGCTCAATTGGGGATACATAAAAAACCAACAGTAGTTATAAATGTAAAAAAATATTGGGATCCTCTTTTNTCACTAATAGATCACACAATATCATCAGGCTTTGCAGAAAACCCACTTAAAAAACTATTTACAATAACCGAAACTGCAACTGAGGCGGTTGAATATTTAACCAAGCACAATCAAAGGTCAGATCCGAAAACCGAAACAAACCTTTGATCAGTTTTGATTAAAGACGAGAAGCTACGTTTTCCCAATTAACCAAATTATCTAAAAAATTTGCGAGATAAGCTGGACGTTTATTCCTAAAATCAATGTAGTAAGAATGCTCCCAGACATCACAGCCCAAAAGGGCCGTTTGACCGAAACAAAGTGGGTTCACACCATTTTCTGTTTTAGTGACTTTCAACGCGCCATCCGCATCTTTAACGAGCCAACACCATCCGGCACCAAACTGTCCCGCGCCTGCTGCAGAAAAATCTTCTTTAAATTGCTCTACCGAACCAAAACTATCTGCAATTGCGCTCGTCAATTCAGAAGGCATTTNACGCCCAGATGGGCCCATCATCTCCCAAAACTGATTATGGTTCCATAGCTGTGAAATATTATTGAATATTCCATTTTGAGCAACAGNGCTTGAATCGTATGTGCCAGTGATAATGTCCTCCATTGATTTTCCGTCCCATTCTGTGCCGGAAATCAATTTGTTTCCATTATCTACATAGGCCTTATGATGCAGATCATGATGATATTCGAGTGTTTCTTTAGACATGCCCAAGTCAGCCAGTGCATCGTGCGAATAGGGAAGGTCGGGAAGTTCAAAAGCCATATTACAAGGTCCTCTTAAAAAAATATGATCTTAGATGCGTTTTATCTAAGTGCAAGGTCAAGAAAAAAATATGCTTTATTTTTTCAGTTTCAAGAAAAAACTATGTCAACCTAAAGACCTACTAAAATTTTAAAAATCACCCACCTTTGAATTTGGCATGGATGAGGTTTTNAGAAGGTTGAACATATAGTCAGCTACCGAGCTAAAACAAATAACATTTAAACTTGTCTCCGACGTTAGCCAAAAAGCAGCCGCTACTTGAGAAAATCNAGTTCGACGTATCTCGCCTATTCCTAGCTTGGCGATATTTACTGGCGCAAGTTTTGCAATAACCTCACGGATACCAGAACCAGAAACTTCAAATAAGGCTCTTGCATCAGAAACATTTACCAGCATGTGGTGTTGATCTTTAAGCTCCATTTGCAAATTTTGACTAAGATTAGATACATCGGCGTAGTCACATAAAATTAAAAGCTCATCCGGCGACATCCAAGCAATNTTATTTCTGGCTAAAATTACTTCCCGCGTTTTGGGCAAGTTGGCACCCACCGCTTTCGTAAAAGAAGTTTTAAATCTANTAGACCTAAAATCGCCCCGAATGGTCAACATGCCCGCTGCTGTCTTCTCACTAACTTCTACATAGCCAGAATATGACCGCACTACTCTCTCATTTTGATGATCAGACATTCTGCTTTTCCCCATCGGGATCGTAAAATACTGGACTGGTGATCTTTGCCCGCANGACGNTTCCATCAATTTTTGGAAATTCAATAATTTCACCGTGCCTTTCTGGCCCATNCATCACAAGACCCATTGCTATTCCTCTCTTCAAAGTTGGCGAAAAATAGGAAGAAGTAACTCGCCCTTGTGTAGATTTTTGACCGTTTAGATTAACCCCATCCGCTATTGCATAAGCACCGTCTGGCAAAACAGAACCGTCTAAAGTTTCTAAACCAACCAACTTCCAACGACTTGGGTTAACCATGTATGAACGCTCTTGAGCTCTTTTTCCGAGATAATCATCTTTCTTTTTCGAGATAGCCCAGTTTAAATTAAGATCTTGCGGAATTACAGTGCCGTCTGTCTCGTCTCCTATCATTATGAAACCTTTTTCAGCCCTCATAACGTGTAGCGCCTCCGTGCCATAAGGCATTACCTGAAACTCTTTTCCAGCTTCGATCAACTCACTCCAAAATGCCATACCCTGCTTTGCCGGTACCGCTATTTCATAAGAGAGCTCTCCCGAAAAAGAAATTCGGAAAATTCTCGCATCATATTTTCCAAGTTTACCATCTTTCCATTCCATAAAACCTAAAGCTTCCTTGCTCACATCTACGCCACCTATTTTCTCCAGAAGCTTGCGAGCATTTGGTCCAACA
>JGI24820J26691_1000369_pt1 | contig 13365 bp, 14 predicted proteins | sample METZYME_5_50m_FD_26691 | JGI IMG/M metagenome (IMG submission 26691) | reverse complement strand
TACATCACGCAAATAACGCCCGTGGAGGTTTACCGGTATACGCGTTAGAACCTTCAATGGAGGATGAAGAATGGGTAGATTGGATGACTCGTGCTGCCGATGAACAGGTATCTATGTCTTCACTTATTTCTAGTGTTACAATTGGTAGGCGTTGGAAAAAATTACGACATTCATTCGCAATTCTTGTCGAGGATGCAAAGGGCGTAGATGCTGAATTAGGGGCAGCAGCAGCCTCCAGCGCAACATGGTGGCAAGAGGAAAACAGAGGCCTTACTACCAAATTAATCTCCGAACGTTCATCTCGAATTGTCTCTAGAATCAGGGGTGCTCTTGCAGACCTTAGAGAGGGCATAGTTGATGACTCCGATACAACAGGACCCTCCCTGATGGTTCCGGTCCATCAACCACGGCTGCCCTCACTAGTGAGGGCCTTCCATGGTTATCCGGATTCTGAAACCATACAACCGATACAAACTGAGGAGGCCTAGATATGGACGAAGACGCAAGGATAAGAGTCAATGTCGAGACTCAAACATTCCGTTTCATCCCAGGTAAGCCAATCAAGCATGATGATGCTGTTAGACTTGCAAAGGGCATCAAGTCTGGACCATGGGTTGTGATTAGTCACAAGGAACCAAGGGCAACCTTCGTAGTCGAGGAGTCGGGTAGCGTATTAGTTCATGGAATCGCTAGATTGGAGGTTGCCCGATTAGTCATTCAAGAACTTCTACTAAGTCTTGGAATGTCTGAAGAAGGATTACACTCAGAAGCAGGAGATATGTTGGTTAGTTTCTCATTCGGCCGAGCGGTTTTACTGGACTTGGCTTCGGCCCGATTTGCAGATGTAGTAAAGGATGAGAGAGTCGGTTGTATCCGAATAGATGCAAATAGACACAACTGCAATCTTCTGGTTTTCAATAATGGTCACGGAGTTGTAACCGGACAATCCTCCAAACGAGTCGCCGAGATGGCAGTTCGCCATTGGGCCGAACAGTTAGATGAGGAAGGCGCATTGGCATGAGTCTCATCGTCGACGGGCGCTGGACAGGCCCAGTCGTCGACCAACATATCCACCTAGATCGCTCAAACCGATATCTTTCAGCGATTGAAGAATTTGTTCGAGTTGGTGGAACTGGAATAATGTTAGTGCACAAACCAGGGTTTAGTGGGGCCTTACCCATCGACAAAGAAGGCTATAGTAGAGCCTATTCTGAAACGATTTCGATGGCGGAAGAGGTAAGGAAAAAATTTGAAATTTCAGTCGGAGTAGTAATCGGCCCTCACCCTGTTGCTTGGGAGCGCCAAATATCAGAGTTGGGAATTGATAGAGCAAGCGAATTACATCTAGAATCAGTCGATTTAGCTCTAGAGTTAATCGAGAAAGGAAAGGCACACTGCCTTGGTGAAGTTGGAAGGCCGCATTACGAAGTTAGTGAGGAAATATGGACTCAAGCAAATGAAAATCTATCTCATATTATGGCCGAAGCCGCAATTTCAAAAGTACCCATTCAACTACACGTCGAAGATGCTGGTGAACAAACCTACTCAGAAATTTCTCAATTGGCAATCCAGTCAGGACTTCCTCTCTCGCAGACCGTTAGGCATTATGCCCCTGCTGATGTATCTGCTAATTTCACCCACGGATTATCCTGCACTGTGAGTGTTGGTCGAGGTAGCGTCGAGGGATTACTGTCAACTCATGCAAATGCCTCAGCACCATGGGGTATGGAGACCGACTTCCTAGACGATCCTCGGCGACCTGGTGCTGTTCTTGGACCCAAAACAATTCCCAAAAGAACGGACGAATTGTGCTCTGCTCTCCTTGCCGAAAACGACCCAAATGATGTAGAAAATTTGCTCTTGAAAATACATTCTGAGTGGCCAAGCAAATTATACGGCATCGATTTCTAATTTGCTTTCTCAAAAGGCGATCTTAGTTCAGGAGTAAATGTCAACATACCTCCTAAAATAAAGAGGACTAGGAATCCAAAGAATAGTTGAAGATCACCCCAGGGTAGATTGTAACCAATTACTTCGCAGACCATCTTCCAAAGTGGAACATTGATTGGTAAAAAGATGAATAACATCGCTATACCGAACCTTTGCCTTAGAAGCATAAGCGGCCGAAACGCTCTTCCTTTTTGAAATTCAGCGACCTCTGACGCTTAGTTAGCGCACCGAATCGGTCAAAGACTAGTCCTCAATCGGCGGGTTGCGCGTTCGTGGTGTAGGGGTAGCACAAGAGGTTTCCAACCTCTTTGCCCGGGTTCAAATCCCGGCGAGCGCACCAAAAAATTCTGACTACCATCGTGCAGACCATAGGTCTGCACGGCAGTGAAGCATTCATAGGTCAAACAGAGGGGGCTTATTCAATGACAAAGCCGATGGCGTCGGGAATTGCCCGAGATTCCTCAGACACAGAGGATGAGTCGCAAATAGTTGGACGCCAAATCTGGAGAATCGTTCCCTATGTGACCCGCTATTGGCAAAGGGCATTGGGAGGGCTTCTATCTAACATGGGGGCTAGGGTGTTTGATCTAATTCCATTCATCGCTATTGGGATGGCTGCCGATTACTACAATCCTGATAATCCTCAATTTACCAATAATCAGATTGAGAGTTTTGTCACTCTCGATATTTTCCCTTCAGTAGGTCCGATTAGTTCAGTTGAATTGGGATTTGGTGCTTTAATTCTCTTGTCTTTTGTCATTTTAGCGGTTTTTCAGGGGTTGAGTAATCAGTTATGGCAGTCCATTGCCTACATGGCCCAGCATGACATCAGGATGGACGCGACCCGATCATTACTCAGCATGGAAGCTTCATATTTTGAGACCAGACAAACTGGAAATCTAATGTCAGTCTTGTCAGCTGATGTAGCACAATTAGAGGACGTAATTTCGGATGCGAGCACAAGCATAATTAGAATTTTTACAACCCTAATCACTGCTTTTGCGATCTTGTTTTGGATGTCCCCGATATTGTGTGCGATTTTATTCACACCGTTTATCCTAATTGTTCCAATGGTTATTTGGTTTTCAACAAGGGTCCAGAGAAAATATCGTAAACAGCGTGAGAGTACTGGAGGAATTGTAGCAATACTTGAGAATGTTCTCTCCGGAATAACGGTTGTTCAAGCTTACAATTCTACACAATTCGAGATGGATAGAATAGATGGTCAAAGTGCAGATTACAAAGATCAAGCAATTCAGGCAGCATTCATCAGAAACAGGTTTATTCCGGGGTTCCATATTGTTGCAGGGATTTCATTTGGTCTATTGGTATCAGCAGGAGGTTGGTTGATGAGTTCAGGAGAGATTAGTGTTGGTCAATTCGTCACGTTTCTTTTGATTTCAACTAGGATGACGATGCCTCTTTGGATTCTAGGAATGTTACTAAATCAACTACAACGAGGCGAAGCAGCTTCCCGAAGAGTATTCGCATTAGTTGATTTGGTACCGTCGATATCCGATTCTGACGGAGCTCTGGAGTTAACCCAGCCAATTTCGTCAATTTCTTTTGAATCAGTCACATTTGCGTATCCCGGTACGGCAATCAATGTCTTGAACGACGTATCATTCAAGGTTGAATCTGGAGGGTTTCTAGGAATAATGGGCCATACGGGGGCAGGCAAATCTACCATTCTAAAGTTATCAGAAAAGTTCTACCAACCGCAATCAGGACAAATTAGAATCAATGGTCAAGACATATCAGAATTCACAATTCATTCGGTTCGCTCACGAATTGGATTTGTCAGTCAAGACCCATTCCTATTCTTTGGAACAATTAGAGACAACGTCGCCTATGCTCGCGAGGCTAGCGATGATGACGTGAAGTTGGCACTAGAAACGGCTGGCGCTTGGGATTTTGTCGCTGAATTGGAGAATGGAATGGAAACAATGGTCGGTGACAGAGGGGTCAGACTTTCAGGCGGTCAGCGCGCTAGGATTAGCCTCGCTAGAGCCTTGCTAATGAATCCAGATGTGCTAATTTTAGACGAGGCGAGCGCTGCTCTGGATGCAGAGACGGAGAAGAGAATTCAACAATCACTATTCGGTGGAGGGAATGGTTCCAATGGTAAGAAGAGAATCACAATTGGTGTTGCTCACCGATTGGCAACAATAAGAAACGCTGACGAAATTATTTCTATGGTCGATGGAGCAATTGTAGAACGCGGTTCCCATCAAGAATTACTCAAAAACGATAGTGTATACGCTTCACAATGGGCAATTCAAACTGGAGAAATTGAAGCAGAGGATTGAGTATGTCCATCGAATGGGTCTCCGTTTCTCCGGGGCGAACCGAGATTGGAAGTGACAATCGCTCAATCTTGTTCGGAGGAATCGGACCAAAACATATGGTTGAGATAAGTTATCGATACTCAATTGCTAAGCATCCTATTCTAATTGAAGAGGCTGACAAAATAATTCAATCCAAAGAAGCAGATTTGGCGAGTGAGTCAGAATGGAAATTGGCTTTAGATCAAGGAGTGATTACTGGTGATCAAGAACTAGAGAATCTTTCTGATTGTTGTAAAGGAAATTACTGGAATAAAGCACTAGATGGAAGACCTCATTTGATGGATGATTGGACTTTCCAAATTGTAAAACAATGGTCTTCAGGCAAACCCACCACCAGGCTACTGGCGAAAGGTTCAACGGAACCAAAATTTGCTAGATTGGTAAGAAGAGAAGATGAATTAGAATTCGAGGAGAACCCTCAGAGATTGCCTACCAATCGAGATACTACGAGCCTACTAAAGGAAGAAATTGTAATCGCTATGATTGTTGGAATCATTCCTTCATTTGTTTGGGCCTACTTCAACGCAAGTGAAGGATATATCCAAACAGGATGGCCGGGATTGGTTTTAGGAGGGATAATTCTAGGTTTGCTTTCAATGCTTTTCTGGCGTCCGAGAACCACTTCCTATCGATTAGGTAGAAACTGTGGAAAGGTCAAACCAAACCGTGGTAAGTCACTGTGATATAATCAAATTGTATCTACAGAATTCTTCTTCATCCTCGGATTCAAATCGACGAACCAAGACACCACTTTCTGGAGTATATCTCTCTGTCAGTGCTCCTTCGATAATCCCATCATCGAGTGCCCAGAGCGGAAGGCTTTCAGAATCAGATGTATTGTTTGAAAGCTCTACTTTGATGTGGAAATCAGGGTCCAGATCGTAACTTAGTTTCCCCAGTCCTGCATATTCCCACCAGTCCATCATCTCATTAAGGAATTCGATATTTCCGTCTATATCCTTCAGGCTAAAGGCTAATTCTTGCCCTATGCGATTTCCGACTTGTCGAAGCAAAGATGTCAGGTCAATTCCGAACGCATTTAGGCTCTGAACTCCTCCGGTTTCTAGCGCCCTTCTAGCCTCACTAACTTCTAACCCAGAGGCCATGAATGCATCAGGATTGAATGGTGTATCGGTTTCTGGAAGATTGTCATTAATTTCCAATACCTCTCGAATTCTCTCAAGGAATGACATACTATCGAGAGTTAATTTCAGAGGGTCGACAATCTTCTCCTCGGTGAATCTCTTTGATGCGGTCTCGAAAGGAATTGCCTCTTCCCAAATTGCATCGATTAAATTCAATTGAGATTCAGCGAAGGTTTCTGACTCAACAAATAATGCAGCATCTTCTTTGCCTCTTCCTACCGGATTTTCTTCCATAGTCAGATATTGGATGACTTCTGATGAATCCACCACTGCTCCTTGCGCATCTAAGTCATCTGAGTGTTTGACTTCAATTAGGTGGTTCAATTCTCCATAGAATCTTGTTGTTCGCCTATCCAGTTGGGCCAAAACGCGGATCACAATACCCCTTTCAGCAGCAGAGTTAACCTCTGCAAGCGCAGGGTTTCTACAAAGTTGTAATATGCCAAATTTCCCTAAGACCAAAGTAAGGCTTTCTTCAGCATCTTCGGCCATTTTTTCTACTCTCTTCAGGATGTGGACTCTTTCTTTCAGCACTGCGAATTTAGGCTCATCCGACACTCTCTCCTGCTCAAAAGAAGAAGTCTGTTTTCCGGAAATTAAATTTCCATAACTTTCTTCCATTCGGCTAAGTTGTTCCTTATTGATTTCAATTAAATGAGATACTACCTCGTTTATTGAAGGACTAGAAAATCTCATTGGACGATCAGCGGTTGAGGTAACAATTCCTATTCTTTGCAACCTCTCCAAGGAATTGTATGCGTCTAACCTAGTTGTGCCTATTTCTTTGGCAATTTCACTTGCCTTCATGTTCGGTGTACTAGACAATACCATCACGGTATTCACCTCTCTCTCTGAGAGGCCGGCATCCATCAGTAGTCGTTCCCAACTCATCAAATCAACTCGTTACGCTACTTAGTGAGCGAAGAATCTTAGCAACATGTTGACGAGGCCTAAATAGCCAATCGTAAACGAAGTGAATTTTGTTATNTGGACCAATAACGAACGATGACTTAGAAGGAAATCTTCCAAGATGGACTGGAACCNCATAACTCTCAGCAATCTTTCTTTCTGGGTCTGAAAGTAAGACGAAAGGAAGCCCTAATTCTTCTTTGAATTCCTTGTGTTCGTCAACGGTATTTTGACTAATTCCGACGATTTCTGCTGGTGGTTCCAGGGATTTGAAAATGTTGTACTGCTCCTTGAATGATAGACATCCTCTCTTGCAGGTTGGAGATCCATCTTCAGCGTAAAAGAACAGTACTTTCCAGCGACCATCTAAGTCGCCGAGATTGAACTCTTCTCCTTCACTGGTTAGCGCGGAGAAGTCTGGTGCGGTTGTTCCCACTAGTGACTGCATGTTTTGTCCCCTGCTCAAGTTTGTTTTAATCTAATCTAGGTCCAAAAGGTGCCCCATTCTAGCCCCTTTAGTAGCAAGGTACTGGCTATTGAAATTAGATATTCCAGCTACATGCTCAAGTCGTTGTTCGACGTCAATTCCATTCTCAATTAGTCCATTTATCTTCAGAGGATTATTCGTCATCAATCGAATAGTACCGACTCCCAGATCCTTCAACATCTCGGCAGCCACATCGTAGGTTCGACCGTCGGCTGGCAAGCCTAGCAAAAGGTTCGCATCTAGGGTATCGTGTCCTTGGTCTTGCAAAGCGTAAGCCTGTATTTTCGAGTAAAGACCGATACCTCTGCCTTCCTGTCGGAGGTATACGATTGCTCCACATCCTTCTTCCTGAATCCTGCGCATAGCAGACTCTAACTGAGGTCCACAATCACATTTTAGGGAACCGAAAGCGTCCCCAGTAAGACATTCGGAATGAATCCTAACGAGTGGTGTGTTCTCGGGATTAGAAATGTCTCCTGCATACAGGGTTGAGTGCTCTTTTCCATCTGGTCCAACAAATACCCTAATTCTGAAGTTTCCAAATTCAGTCGGGAGGAAGGAATCAGACTCGATTGATAGTGGTCGAATATCGTCAATTTGTATCGTCATTCAATTGCCACGTTACTGCATTACCTTATCAAAGACTGTTTTTATCGAACTGATTTTGTAAACACTCTATTATATAGCGCAGGTAAGTTAACTCTAGACGATGAACGAGCAGTTTTTCGAGGCCTCCGTTGCTTCGGAACATCGAGTTCATCGTTTGAATGAATTTCCAATCAACCAGGAAGGGGAATTCGTTCTCTATTGGATGACTGCTTCAAGAAGATACCATTACAACTCTGCTCTCGAACATTCGATAACCCTCGCTACTGAATTGGGCAAGCCATTGTTGGTTGTGGAACCAGTTTCTATTAGGCACACTTGGTCAAGTGATAGAATTCTCACTTTTTTCGTTCAGGGGATTATCGATAACAACGCTATCTTTGCATCTAACGAATTAACTTACATCCCCTGGGTTGAAACCCACAAACAAACTGGAAATGGATTACTTCGAAAATTATCTCAAAGGTCCTGTGCAGTTGTCATCGATGACTTCCCAACCTACCTTCCAAGAGACGTTATGCGTCAGGCTGCAAAGTTCTGCAGAGTCCGATTGGACGCTGTAGATTCTAATGGAATATTGCCTATCGGTTGGGCGGATAGAGCATTCCCTTCTGCATATTCCTTCCGAAAACATATGCAAAGAAACCTCATCGGTGCATTGACTACTCTTCCTGCATTTGACCCTATGGAAAATGTCGCGACAGATTTACGTCTTTCTAACAAATTTATCGAGGATTTATTCTCTAACGCGGATAGCCCAATCACTCCCTATGAATGGCTATGGAGAGTTGCTCAGGGAGGAGATATTGGCAAGGAAGCTTGTGAACCTCTAGATATTGATCACGAAGTTACTGCTGTGGATTCAAAGCGCGGAGGTCGATTTGAAGCAATTGCCAGACTTGACAGATTCCTCAAAAATGACTTAGACAGATATGACACTGGCAGAAACAATCCAGATGATTCGGCAAGCAGCGGCCTATCACCTTGGCTCCATTTTGGCCACATATCGTCAGTTGAGGTGGTTAAGGCAGTCTTGGACCGTTCTGATTGGGACCCGAGTAAAATCTCGATTGAGGATACCGGAAGAGGAACAAGAAGTGGTTGGTGGGGCGTTCCTGAAGCCCACGAAGCCTTCCTAGACCAGATTATCACTTGGCGTGAACTTGGATTTAATTTCGCACATATCAGAGAAGACCACGACACAATCGACTCGATTCCAGAGTGGGCAAAGACATCTCTAGATTTGCATTCTTCCGATCCAAGAGAGGAATATACATTCGAACAAATTGAGAATGCAGAAACCGGTGATGAAATATGGAACGCTGCCCAAAGACAATTGGTACGTAGTGGCCATATCGATAATTATCTCAGAATGCTCTGGGGTAAGAGAATTCTAGAGTGGGCTCCAAATCCCGAAACAGCCGCTGAATGGATGATTAACATCAATGATAGATGGGCTCTAGATGGTAGAGATCCGAATTCCTACACAGGTATTTTCTGGGTCTTAGGAAGGCATGACAGAGCATGGGGTCCAGAGAGACCTATTTTCGGTAAAGTACGATACATGTCTTCACAGAACACAATCACAGAACACAAGGAAAAAGTTGCACCTAGAGAGATATCTTGCTCGCTGGGCAGAAGACGCTCCAATTCCAAAGTGAGGGGGGATTAAGTGTACGAATACGAGCACAATACAGTTGTCGAATCGAATATTGAAACTACATTCGATTGGTTCGAGCATGAAGGTTCTTTTCGCAGATTAATGCCTCCTTGGGAAGTTGCCGAAGAAGTCAGAGCAGATGAAACCCTAGAAGTAGGCTCACAGAGAATTTTCCGTTTCCCAATGGGGCCAGTAAAGATGACCTGGGTTGCTGAACACACTGCATACGATCCACCCAATCATTTTGCCGACAAAATGGTCAAAGGACCATTTTGGCGTTGGCATCATGACCATAATCTAAGTGAGGTAAATGGGGTGACGACAGTAACTGATGAAGTAAGCTACCAAGTTCCATTTGGGCCACTCGGTAATCTCGCTGACAGAATATTAGGAGGGGCTTTGGTTAGAAGTCGAATCACTCGAATGTTCAAGGCTAGAGAACTCCGTCTCCAACGTGATTTACAGCAACATGGTAAATTCGCAAACCAATCCAGAAAGAAAATCCTGATTGCAGGATCTTCGGGATGTATAGGAACTCAACTTGTCGCATTTCTAGACACCGGTGGTCATGAAGTTTGGAGATTAGTCCGTCGACCTGCAAAAGTTGGAGCACAGGAGTTAGAGTGGTATCCCGACAAGGGGGAACTCGATGCAAGTATTCTCGAGGGATTTGATGTAATCATTCATCTCGGTGGTGTTGGAATAGGCGACAAGCGATGGAATAAGCGCAGAAAACAGATGATTCGAGATAGTCGTGTAAATAGCACAAAATTACTCGCAGATGCAATTTCTACCTTAGAAAATAAACCAGAATGTATGATGTTAGCCAGCGCTGTTGGCTGGTATGGCGACAGAGGAGATGAGCAATTAACAGAAGATAGCACACCAGGAGAAGGTTTCCTTCCTGATATTTGTAGAGAATGGGAAGAGGCTGCATCAACTGTTGAAGAATCAGGAGTAAGAACAGTATTTCTTCGAACTGGCATAGTTCTAACCGCAACAGCAGGAGCTCTAGGAAAGATGCTACTGCCCTTCAAGATGGGAGCGGGCGGTCCAATTGGAAATGGAAAGCAATGGATGTCTTGGATATCTCTTGATGACGAGATATATGCGATTAATCATCTAATGATGAATACGGATTCCAGAGGCGTTTACAACTTGTCTGCACCAAATCCGATTGAGCAGAAAAAATTTGCAAAGACTCTCGGTAGAGTATTGAGAAGACCTGCCTTTGCTCCTTTACCTAGATTCGTGGTCAAGATTCTCTTTGGTGAAATGGGGGAGAAACTAACTCTTGAGAGTCAAAGAGTATTGCCTACTAGACTAACATCAGAGGGCTATCAATTCATTCACGAAGATCTTGAAATGGGTCTCAGAGATACTCTGGGACTCTGGAAATAAATTCAGATTGGAGTCCTAAACCCGAGAGCTCTGACTACGCACCAACCAGTGCGGCCTTCGAAAATAGCAAATGCTCCTCCAATGAATGCCCCAGCCGGTACAATCCAAGCTAAGTCTGGGGCACTGATTAGCAAACAGGCCGCTGCTAAACCGAGTGAGGAAAGCACTCCCATTAAGCCCAATCGAAGCCTAACGGCTTTACCTTGAGCATCGATGTTACACTCTAAAGCCATGAAGAGAGGACAATAATCTAGGATATGAAGGCCTGTTTTACAAATTGAATGCTATCAATCACGTGAACGGTCATCGATTTGTAGCCCTGGGCGGCCGCGAAGTATTCTCCATTTGCCGCGCAGTACACCGATTCCATAATTCCAATGAAGGGTATAGGTGACGATTGAAGAGAGAAAAATGGTCCAAGCAGATTTACTTGGTGAATTTCCCTTAGCCGAACCATACCAAGCGAGCAGATTGTACAAAATCATTAGAGTTGGAAGAGTATGAACCGCGATTCTCTCAATTCCCATAGGAACTCTATCTAAACTGATGTCCCAGAAATCCGGCCACGCCAATCCTTCATTCATAGCACCCCAGAAAAAAAATGCAAATGCTACAATAACTATCGGAGGGAATGCTGCAACCATTGAATGAGTAAATGCGTGTAGTTCTCGATATTGGTTACTTGCTAGAGTCCTAACCAGTCCATAATTACCGATTTGTTTCTTTACGCGTGATAGGTTTCTGCGCCGGTGCCACATTATCGCAGTTCTATCAGTCCACAATTTATGACCTGCCATTCTAATTCGATGGTCGAGCATAACATCCTCTGCTCCGATTGCACCCTGATCAAATCCTCCTACTTCTTCCAAAACTGAGCGTCTATATGCAGAATTAACTCCAGGTAGTTGAGATGCTTCTGATAAATCTGAATCGCCAACCTTTCCGTAATTTGTGCCTGCGGTAAAAATTGTCGAGCAGAACGCGACATCGATTACACGTTGCCAAAGAGTTGATTCTTCAACAGGAGCGAAATTAGGTCCACCAACTCCTGCAACATCATCTCTCTCAAACCATCGAACTAATTTCGCTACCCAATCCTCTGGTACGATTACATCATCATCGGTAAAGAGAACCAAATCTGAAGACGAGGCTTCAATTGCAACATTACAAGCATCAGCCCTTGTTCTAGAACCGGAGTCATCGACAAATCGTATACCCTTACTTTCTGCAACTGACTTTCCTGGGTCGTTACTAGGTCCAACTACAATGATTTCTAAGGGTCCAGAATAAGTTTGGGCAGACAATCCCTCTAATGCAATTTCCAATTCTTCGGAATTACGAACGCTTGGTATGATTACACATACCGAGGGCTCACTCATGAATTGGCCGAAACCGCTCTCGTTTTCAACCACACTCACAATTTGACAGCGTCGAATGTCATCATGGGTCATTGCTGACACGCGGGGCTAGGAAGTAAGTCCAAGACGCGCCGCCTTCATTTGAATTCCATGAAAGTCGCAAAGGATAGCGGTCTTGGAACTCAACAGTAACTTCCTCTGTTAGACCACTAGCCAACTTGCGGCTAAGTGGATCTAGGAATTGTAGAGAATAGGTTGAGGCGGTTGGCTTTGGAGCGACTAACTCTGACATTTCGCCAGCATCGAAGCGGACATTTACTCCTTCGCCGGCTTCTACGGTAACCGATACAGTCATCTGATTCTTATCGAGGCTTAAATCGACTAACTCTCCTACAAACTTTGCAGCGCGAAGGGCCCTAGATAGCCTGTCCGCACTCAAAGTAGCTTTGCATTCAAAGTCCAAATCAGGCTGACGTGGCTCATTGATTGAGCCAGTATCAAGTCCACGAAGAATTCGATGAACTTCACCTACTCGGACATTGATTGCTCCTGTAGCCCCATCATAATCCAACTCAACCAAGTCGTTTGGTCCAGCCAAAGTTAGAAGATCGCGGAGCTTACCAAGTTCTAGACCAATCTCAACCGGCTCGACTTCGTATGTCTCGAAACAAGCATCTGCTACCGTAACCGATAGCAATGCTACATGGGAGCCGTCAACGACGGTCGTGCTCAAGCCATTTTCACCCCAACTTAGTTTGGCTTCTTCGGTAAGAACCGATAGCAGATCGACAATTTCTCGCATCAGTTGCTGTTTGGCAGTGACTCTAAGCATCCCAACACCTACCTAAGACTCCTCCAACGGGGGGTTCTTCATGGTTCGCTAATGATATTCCAGACTATATTAACTGAATACGACCCACGTAGTGGGTCGCTAGAGTAATCATTGATACTCACGGAATTTGTGCCCACAACCCTCGCAGGTGCATATTTTTGTCTCGGGTTCATCACTCGACCGAGTTTGCATTAGTACGACAAAAATTCTATCTCCATCGCACTCTGGACAACGATAATCACCAACCCAGAGAGTTCCTTTGGCGACTTCTTCTTCGACAACTTCGGTAAGGTGTTTGAGGTCCTTTGCAGACGAAGAAGCAGTCGCTTTGGATAAATCAACGGTTTCTCCAGTCATTGGGTCGGTAAATTCCGCACCCTTTCCATCTGACCCACTAAGAGGTCCTTCGTAACCGCATTTGTAATCAGTACAACGGATATTACCGTCTGGTGACATGAATCCTAGAGTACCACATTCTGGACAGAACACTCGTAATCCTCCCTTTGCTGTGTCTAAGTGACCTACCAGCGCTCGTTGGATATGTACTTCAACATTCGTAATTGATTATTCCTGTTTTTTATGCAATAATGGATGTCGAAAAGCGCCAACCAAGCCAAGCCAATGCAATACTACCGAGTATGGTTGTTGTTATCATTATCAGACTAGATG
>JGI24820J26691_1000366_pt1 | contig 13388 bp, 14 predicted proteins | sample METZYME_5_50m_FD_26691 | JGI IMG/M metagenome (IMG submission 26691) | reverse complement strand
CTTGTAAAGACTTACCCATCTCATAAGAGACTAGTTGACCTAATAAATCTTTGTTTTCTCTTAACTCATTGCCTATCTGTCTTACAATTTCTCCTCTTTTGGGAGCAGGAACTTTTCTCCAGGAAACAAAAGCATTTGAAGCAGCTTCTATTATTTTCTCATATGTATTCTCATCAGTTTCAACAATGGATGAAATTTTATTTCCATCAACAGGAGAAAAAATATCGCTTATTTTACCGCTTGAGTTTAGCCATTCATAGCCAGTACTTGATCCNTGATTTATATCTTTTAGACCAAGACTAATTAATAACTTAGACTTATCAATCATATTTTAATTTTCAACAGTGAAATCAGAATCAGAAACCTCAGGATTTAATGTTAGGTTAATTACATTCATATCTAATGACTGAGGTCCCATTGGAATTTTTACTACATAAGGGAATAAAATTCCATTTACATCCCTGTAATCTTCAAAATAAGTTGATTGAGGAACTTTTGAACCATCAGGCATTTCAGCTAATTCAGTCTGCTTATATTTTAAACCTGTTTCAGCATCGTACGACACAAAACTATTATCAGAAACTTGAAGTACATGTAAAGTTTTACCGTCCTCCTCTTCTAAAGAACTGAATTTGACATTTTCATCCTCTAACCATCCAATTTCTTCAAAAGGTAATGTTGAATTTATCATTTCCTGAACCTGATCATCAGGCAAAGGATTATTCATGCCTTGCTGACTTAAAGAACCTTTCTCTCCGTCAAATACCATCTTCATCATTGTATTACCCATCATCATCATCATCATCACTTGTTTATTAGGTTTTGCTTGAATATTTACCATCTGTAATTTCATTCCTTGAACTTCAGCCTCTGCTAACATACTAACAGCATTTATTTCTGCAACTTTATCTACTCCACCGATTGCATTTAAATAATTATTCAAAACAGACTCTACTGTTACTCCTGATGGAGTTGAGAAGTCAGGTTTTTCAGTAGCATTACCTTCCTTATCATAATAACTTATATTGTAAGGCATTTCCTCTAAAGAGGACATAACATCTTGACCTTTACCCACAACCAAAACTCGTAAATTATCTTTTAAAAGATATTTATTTATAACTCTTTTAACATCCTCCGTAGTAACACTTTGAAAGTTTTCTAGATATTTTTCGTAAAAATTTTCAGGTAGATTAAACTTAGAAATATTCGTAGCAAAATTAGCAATTGTCGAAGGTTGTTCTGTTGACATTATGAAACTACCTACATATTTTTCTTTAGCTGCATCCAACTCCTCATCCGTAACTCCCTCTGTAGAAATTAAATTAATTTCTTTTATTATCTCAGTTATAGCACTATCAGTGACCTCATTTCTTACACTAGCAGAAGCAGTAAATGAACCTTTATATCTACTAGTTGAAGCTGAAGAATAAGATCCATAAGTAAAACCTTTATCTTCCCTTAAGTTCATAAATAATCTTGCTGTTGAGCTACCTCCTAATATTTGATTACCAAGTTTTAAAGCAAAGTAATCAGGATTAGTCATTGAAATATCCATAAGGTTACCTACATAAATTTCAGACTGGACAGCATTAGACATATCTACAAAATTTATCTCAACATTATCTAAATTATTTGCTTGAGGTAAGGTATAACTTGATTTTTTACCTTTCTTCCAATCTCCAAATAAAGATTCAACTAATGATTTTATTTCATCATATTGTACATCACCAACAACTGTTAGATACGCATTGTTTGGTATCGCAAATTTTTTATAATAATTCTGAATATCCTTTAATGAAATATTGTTTAAACTCTCAATTGTCTCAAATTCACCGAAAGGATGGCTATCACCAAATCGCAGCTTACTGTGTACCCTATTTGCAATCGTTTGAACATCTTTTTCAATAGATTTAATACCTTCTAAAGCAACGTTTTTTTCTCTCTCAAAATCCTCTTTTGTAAATTTTGGATTAATTAATCCATCAGCCATCATTTCTAAAATTCTAGGAAAATATCTCTTTAAAGAAGAAACATATCCACCGCTAGCAGAGAGGACAAGGGTTGCTCCCATATAATCCACTTCTTCATTGAAGCTATCTTTGGATTGATTTTTTGTTCCGTTGCCCATCATTGCTCCAAGAAGACTTGAAACACCTTTAATATCCCCCTCATAGTCTGGGTAATTGTCAATATCTAAATTAGCATAAGCTCTAGGTAATTTATTATTTTCAACAACAATTACTTTTAAACCATTATCTAAAACAAAAGATTTAGGGTTTCCTAAATTAATAGATGGAGCTGGCCCAGCTTTCGGAGGTTTTGACCTATCAATTTGTGAATATGCAACATTCACAGAAAACAGAATTAATAATATAATTTTTAAGTATTTCATATAATTATTGTTTAGCACTTTCTGGTAAATAATCTATTACAGCTCTAGAATCTTTATTTAGATATTTATTAGCAACATCTCTAATTTCTTCTTTGGTAATTGATTTATATATATCTAATCTTTCATTTATAAGGTTTACATTATCATGTAGCAAATAATATGATGCAAGTGAATTAGCTATACCTGACATACTTGCATTCGTACTTATAAAACTATTCTCAAATTCGTTTTGTAGTTTTTCATACTCTCTGTCAGAAATTAAATCACTTTTTAGTTTATCAATTTCCTCATCTATATTATCATATAATGTCTGGAGAGTATTTTCACCAACTGGTAACGAAAGAATTACATAAATTCCATAATCCTCAAATGATAAATTAACAGCCTGTACTTGTACAGATACTTTTTTATCGTCTACCATTTTCTTATATAGTCTAGAACTTTTACCACCACTTAATATTGATGATATCATATCTAAGACATATGCGTCTCTATCTTTAAACGATGGAATTCTGTAAGAAACAAGACCCATAGGTAATTGAATATTAGGATCATAAAATTTCTTTTTAATTTCTGCAGTTATTGGATCTTCAATAATATTAATCCTAGGGACATCTTCACCTCTTGGAATTGGACCAAAATAGTTACTAATTTTTTTCTTAACATCATCTATTTCAAAATTACCCGCAACAACTAAAACTGCATTATTTGGAACATAAAATTTCTTATTATATGCTATAAACTCGTCTAGAGTTGCTGCATCAAGATGCTCCATTGAACCAATAGGTAACCACCTGTAAGGATGTTTTGTAAATAAACTTTGGGTGATTTGTGGNAATAACTGACCGTATGGTCTGTTATCATAGTTAGATCTTTTTTCTTCTTTAACAACTTCATTCTGAGTCTGTACACCTATCTCATCAATGACAGGGTGCAGCATTCTCTCTGATTCTAACCAAAGCCCCAGTTCTAATTTATTTGAAGGAAAAAATTCAAAATAATATGTTTCATCATTAGACGTATAAGCATTTAATGACCCTCCGTTACTTTCCACAATTTTCATAAACTGTCCCCTATCTATATTTTCAGTTCCCTCAAATAGAAGATGTTCAAAAAAATGAGCAAATCCTGTTCTATCAGGACTATCGTCTTTAGAACCAACATGGTACATAACTGAGGTAACTGCTAATGGAACTGATTTATCTTGATGTAAAATCACATGTAAACCATTATCAAGATCATATTCTATAAAATCAACATTTTGAGAAATAGAATCAAAATGTATCATTAGAATAATTAAGAGAGAAAGTATTTTTTTCATCATATTTATTTTAAATGGACTACGAATATAATGAACAATGAGACTAAATTAAAATAGTATAATATCTATTAATGTTTATTTATGTCTATTAAATGATATTTGACGTTGAGATTTAGACTTAAATCTTTTTTTATCAGCAGTACTTAATGCATTGTGTTTTGTCTTCCTGTTATCTACACGTTTCCTCCAATTAAGAAAAGATTTTTCCTTTAAATTATTTCTCATAATAGAAATAATTTCTTTTTCAGATATTTCAAATTGAGTTTTAATTGCATCAAAAGGGGTTCTATCCTCCCAACACATCTGAATTATTCTATCGATATCTCTATCACTAAAATTTTTCATAATATAAAAATATGATTACTAATAATTTAAAGGACCATAAAATTGTTCTTATCCAATTATAGTTGATTAGATTATTAATTTCTTTTTTATTAAAAGCTTTTGCAATTTTATTATGGGATGGAATCATTATAAAAAATGTCGTTAACCAGATTACTAAAAGAATAAATAGACTTTTAATAATTAAAAAATCACTAGAGAAATAAGCTATTAAGGAAATAGTTAACAACTCAATCAACATCACAGGTGCAACAATAAAAGATATGTTATTAACATATTTTCTGTGGTAAACAGAAAATTTATCCTTATCAATATCGAGGAACGTTGGATAAGTAATAAATTGAGTTATTATCACCAAGGAAACAAGATAAGAGTTAGAGACTATTTGAATAAAATATAAAATATCTATTTCCACGAGTAAAGAATAAAGATTAGCAGATAAATAAATAGATATAACCTATACTGTTTTCTGATTCTCAGATATTCTTTATTTTTCGGGTAAATATTTGAGAAAAGGGCATTAATCTCCTTTTTAAATAAAGGCTTAATATTAATTTTCCAATCATCGGTTTTATAAACTATTTTTCTAAATTTACTTCTGAAAAATGTACTAGGNATACCCCAAATTATTAGTATTATGAATAAAAAATTTTTGTCAAACATAACTTTATCTATATCATTTATTGTTATAGTACTGTTTTTTGTTTTATTAAGTTGTAATTCATCAAAAAAAGAAGAAAAAGAGTGTGCATATACTAACATCAGAAATTGTGAGAACTTCATATCTAAAATAGTATATGACAAAGGGAGTGTGATGCCTCCAGATGGTATAGTACCTCAAGAAAATTGGACTTATTTTCTTACTTATTTTGATAGTAATACAAATAAGATAACTGAAAAATATATCAAGATGGATTGTAACTGTGATTTAATATATTTTGGTGATGAAGATCCAACTATCAAGAATAAATTAAATTAAACATATAAACTTTTCCTCCGTAATAGGAATTATGTTTGGACTATTTAAATCAAAAAAACAAAAACTAATTGATAAGTACAATAAGTTACTGAAAGAGTCATATGATCTTTCTAATGTCAGCAGGAAAGAAAGCGATGCCAAGTTAGCTGAAGCAAATAAAATTTTAGCTGAAATCGAAAATATTGATTAAATGGGTACTTTCTCACCTAATTTGACCCCTAAAGAGGTCATTCAACTCGGTTCATTTGGCGGCATATACTTTTATGATAATGAAGGATCGATTAATATTGATTATAAAGAATTTCCACAAGATTGGTTTGAAGGATTAAATGATTCACAATTCAGATCAAAAAAGTATAATAGAAAAATCAATTATTTTAAAATAAAATCTGGTCTATCCCAAGAGGAGTGGGAAGAGAAAGGTTGGATTAATTCTCAGGATCCTAGAGGATGGTTCCAGTGGTATTGTAGATACTTTCTTGGTAGGAGGACTGATGATGATGAAAGGCAGATTCAGAGATGGAATAATTTTTGTGGAGAGAAAGGAAGATGGAGAAACTACATTTATACTAAGATTTTCAATAAAGAAACTACTATTAACGACTTATCATTCTCACTTGCAGTAAGGCAATCACTTTTACATTGGGGATACATGATAAATGAAGAAGACTTTAGTATGTGGAAATTAAAGAATGGAATTTAAAAACTATACTTTAATTGAAGATAGTACCCTTTCAATAAATTCTTAAAATCTCCAAAATTATCAAGAAAGAAGAACTGACTGATAATTCCAGCGTCTAACCTTGAATTTATGTCATAGGAAAAAGTAGGAGAAATATATAATAGTTTTATTCCCTGCCCATACAATATATTCAATGAAGAATTTAATGGTGGAGTAATAGGCTTTGATACCTGGAGAAGATATGAATGCTTTGATGGCATTAAATTTTTTGGAGATAAAACATTGGCATTTATATTTATTAAACTCAGAAAATTTGATTCATTTTGGCCATTTGAATTATATAGATAAGACCCTAAAAAATAAAAAGCATTTTTTGTTGAATAATCAAAAGAGGTAGAAAAACTAAGAGAGTTTTTAATATTTTCTTTGTCAATAAAATAAGATAATTCGCCTTTAAAACCAGCATTTTTAATATTACCAGCCCAACCACCACCAATGACAACATCTTCAAAATAATTAGCAGCTAATATTTGAAAATCATAGCCAAAAGAGTTTAGCTTATAAAGACCGGCAAGAGAATAACCTTTTCTTTCACTTGGTAAATAAACCAACTCAAAGCTTGAGAGTTTATCTCCAGCGTATATAAATCTTATCACATCAGAACCTGGCCTTTCTATATAGTCAAAATCAATAAAGTTGTAAGCATTAAATAAATCATTATTATTCCAAATTGTATTAACTCCCCAATTTACTCTTTGTCTCCCTACACTAATTTCTATTTTATCTTTTTGATACTTTAACCAAAATCTATCAATCATGGAATGTAACACAAAATTCTCTTCTCTAAATATATTGTATGACATATCTATGAGACCTTCATCTGTCTGAATCGTTGGTATATCCCCAAAAAAAACTCTATTTCTTAGTTCTAGCCCTAAAGATAGGTTATTGCCAAAATAACCTCGCAAATTAACTCTATTGTGGATCATGTGATTGTTTTCTGATTTACGAAAACTATAATCCATATATGCAGGCAAATATTTTACATACCCATTTAAGCTGAAACTCGGTTTTAAATTTTGAGATAATCCGTTAAATGATAGCGGGATTATTAAGAGAATAAATAAAAATTTATTTTTTAATATCATTAACAATCTTTCCATCTTCCAAAGTTACTACTCTTCTGGCTCTGTCAATGACTCTCTGGTCATGTGTTGAAAAAATGAATGTGATTTTTTCAGTTTCATTTAATTTATTCATGATATCTAATAAATTAGATGTTGAAGAGGTATCAAGGTTAGCAGTTGGTTCGTCTGCTAAAATAAATTTTGGTTTAGAAGCAAGAGCTCGAGCTACTGCTACTCTCTGTTGTTGACCTCCAGAAAGTTGAGAAGGCCTTCTATTTCTCATCTCGTAAAGACCAACTTGGTTTAATAACTCATCTGTTCTTGACTTTCTAATTTTTTCATCTGCACCTTGAAGGAGCATTATCATCTCTATATTTTCTCTTGCGGATAAAACAGGAATTAAATTATATGCTTGAAAAACAAAACCTATATTATTTAGCCTATACTTAATAATTTCAGCTCCAGAAAGCTGGGTGATATTTTTATCTGAAATTATCACATCTCCAGATGAAGGTGTATCTAACCCACCAACACAATTCAAAAAAGTAGTCTTACCAGATCCTGATGGTCCAACCACAGCAGTAAACTCTCCTTCAGTAAAGACTGTACTCACATCATTGACTGCCTTTACCTCAAATTTTCCTGGATTATAAATTTTTAAAAGTTTTTTTGTCTCGATCATTATTCAAATTTATATAGTTTTAGTTGCTTCAACCGGATTAATTTTAAGTGCTCTTATAGATGGGAATATTGAAGAAAAAATAGAAATAACAAATACCATTAAAGAAACATTAAAGTATTCTTCATTCGGAACTTTGAAATATAATCTTGTACCCACACCAAAATTTTCAAGTCCTGCCTCTACAACACTAAGGTCAATACCTACAACAGAGTAGTAATCTACTATCATATATGAGGTTAGTAATCCAAAAGGAAGAGCTATTAGAGATAAAAATATTGTCTCAAATGAAATCATCATAAAAATTTTATACCTGTTCATTCCTATAGACATTAACATTCCAATCTCTTTTCTTCTCTCAAGTATTGCCATCAACATGGTATTTACAACGCCAAATGATAGGCCAGACAATATGATCATCATAAAAATGTATAGAACTGCACTTAACATTTCATTAGCGTAAGCAAGTTCTTTTGATATATCATCCCANCCCTCAACAATATTATTTGAGCTTAGAGGAATTAAATCTTTTTTCACTTCACCTCTTATATCTATATCATTCAAAAGAATAGGCATTTCATGATATCCTTTAAATCCAGGTAGATTTTTAATTATACTCTTATTTTTTACAAAAACATTCATTTCATCATATCTAGAATTTCCCGATCTAAAGATTCCTTCGACTCTGTAAAGGAGAGAAGTCAACTCATAATTTTCATCCTGAAATGTAATAACAACTTTAGATTTCAAATTGAGATTTAACTTATCTGCTAATTTTTTACCAACTAAAATTGTATTATCTCTCTTTGACTTAAAATATTCACCATCAATTATCTTTTCATATGTATTTGTAACTTTCACCTCTTCCTCTGGGTCCACTCCCTTAACTTGGATACCATACGATCCATTTGAATTAGAAAGCATACCATTTAAAACTATTCTCTTAGAATAGGAGACGACTCTTTCATCCTCATTAATAGCTTTCTCTATAATATCAATATTATTTATCGTATGTTTAATATTATAGTCCTCTGAAAATAAAATATTATGAATCTGGATATGTGAGAGATATGTATCAACCGCATTATTCATTCTCTCCTCATTGAGTCCATAGCTCATTGCTATTATTATTATCCCACCAAGTAACCCAAATACTATTGAGAAAATAACAACTAAACTTCTTAATTTATTCCTCCAAATGTTCCTCCAAGATATTTTTATTAAAGTCAATAAATTCATATTTTCATTGATTTTACAGGGTTAAGTTTAGATATTTTTATTGCAGGATAGATTGATATCAATAATGAAAAGATAAATATTACTAAAGAATGAGATAAAGGAATATCCCACGATATTGACATTGGAATCATCGGTGAAAATCCCATTTCCTCAATCATCTGTACAGCACCGTCTCCCATTAGGATAGCCATATCAATTGGATTAATATTATAGTAGATACTAATTGGATAGGTAACCATAACTGCAAGTACAACTCCTACCATTGATAAAATAATAGTTTCAACGAGAATTATTCCAAATAATCTGATTCTACTCATTCCTATCGAAATAAGCACCCCAAATTCGTATTTTCTCTCCTCAGTCATCATTAAAACAGTTCCAAACATTCCAAAAACAACTATTACATAAAGAATAAAAGCCATTATCAAACCTCCAGCACTATCAGCAGTAATTGTCTGCTCAATTTCTGGTAAAGTTTCTTTCCAAGTCATTACCTCGTAATCATCTGAAAGGATTAGACCTAAATCTTCAACTATCTTACCCTCATCATAATACTTTTCTTTACCTATAATAATATGTGTAGATATCTCATCCGAGGAAACATAATTTCTTACGGATTCCATAGTCATAAAAAGACCTATTTTATTTAAATCTGGATTTTTCAAATCAATAACTCCTTTTACAGGATACTTGCCTGCTGCCATCATACCTCTGTAACCTTGCCCATATAATATCAGAGTATCATTTTCTGAGATATCGAAAAATTCAGCGATACCCTTTGCTATAATTATTTCATTGTGACTAAGATCGAATGATCCTGAAACCATTTTCTTATTCCAGTCTGTAATTTTTTGTTCTTCAGATAAGTTAATGCCATTAATTACGCCACCTTTAGTTTTTTCACCTACAGAAATTAGTGAAAAAGTTTGGAGCCTTTGAACAATATTTTCAACACCTTCGACAGATTGAATATCATCTAAAAGTTGTTGATCAACCTGCATAGAGTTATCTAGACTTTGATTATCCCAGAAACCATCTGCATGTATTTCAACATATCCTGCATATGACTCTACAACCGTCTCAATTAATTTATCATAGAAACCAAACTGAAGAGCTCGCATTAAGATTATTAATAATAAAGCAGCAAATACTGAGGTGATAGTTATTAAACTCCTTTTTTTGTTTCTGTAAATATTTCGCCAAGCGATTTTAAAAATCATCGTAAATTTTTCATATAATTTGGCAGGAAATATCTTTGATTAATATCAATATCAAACTGCCAAACTAACCTCTCTATTATAGTCTTATTTCCGTCTTCATCAAGAGGGACATACTCTATAATTGAAGGTAATTTTTTACCATTAAAATCTTTTATTTTATTTGATGTCATTATACTTACCATGTCCTCATACTCATCATAAAACTCAGTTTTTAACTGCATATAATCAGCTTTATCTATCCACATCACGAGCTTTCCCCAAACTACAGGAGCATCTTCATTTGGTATGAGTTCAATTTTCCAACAATCGTATCCATTAATTTCTTCATTTCCAATAATTGTATTAGTGTAATCGTCAGAGATTGAGGACCTCTGAACTAAATCATCATTTGTAAAATCCGTACCCATCCAGTTCTGCATCATCATTGATGGAGGAAGTTTAATAGTNCTCTCTATNGATGGAACATAATTCCATACTTCATTTTCTCTTTTCAAAAATACTGTTCCTTTTTCTTTAACCGGAGTTAATACCACTGAAGAAAAAAAATCTTCACCCAAAGACCAGCCTTTCATTGTCATTTCTTTTTTCCACTTAGGCCTTACAATTGTAATTGCCATTTCAGTATATGAAGACTTGATTCCTCTTATTTTTTCCTCAGATTTTTTCAAAATACTTGTTGCGTCTTGACTATTAGCTTCAAAATAAAAAAAAGTAATAAAAATGAGTAATACTTTGTTCATAACTCGTATATATACGATATGAAAGTTATAATAGCTAAGTATATTTTAATAATTATATCATCAATATTTTATGTTATAGTTGGTATTAAGCATTTTATCGATCCTAATTTTTTTCTTGCTATAGTTCCACCATACTTACCCTACCACCTTGAATTAGTTTATGTAAGTGGTTTATTTGAAATTTTGTTTGGTATAATGATATTACTTCCAAAATATAGGTACTGGGGATCAGTGGGACTTATACTTCTACTAATAGCCGTTTTCCCAGCTAATATTTATTTATTCCAGAGTGAGGAAGCTCAGAAAGCAATTGGAGCGACCCAAGAAATTGCAACATGGAGATTACCTGTTCAAGGAATTTTTATTTGGGTAGCGTACTGGATTAGAAAATAATTATTCTCTTACAATTTCAAAGAAAGTGGTGTCACTTGCGAAGGCAGTAAATATACCAAATGCATTTATAATATTTGATGGTGGCTCATTGAGCTCAGTACCATCTTGGACCTCAGACTCAAACAAACTAACATAATCTTGATTTATTTTATAAAGTGTTACGATATATCTTCCATAATTTTGTAGGCTCATACATATTACGTTGTAACTACCTTCAGTTGTTGGTTCAGATTGAATTGAAAAGTTTGAGAAGAAGTCACCTACTTGGCCTGGAATTTCATCATCAAATATTGGATCGTCTGTGGAGCCAATATATTTGATTGTAAGATAATGATACTCTCCAGAAGAATTATCCCATGTAATATTTGTTCTTGCCTCCTCAAATAAAGTTCTAAGTGTATTAGGTAATGCAGGAGATAAAACTAAAGGAGGAACTATAATTTTACTCTCTGAGATACTTAGTCCTACAGGTTTTGTAGGAACTACTGTTTCAGAGGTTGCTACCCTATCTCCAACCTTAACTTCTAACCCATATTTATCTCCAGAAACGATATCAATATTTTCATTTGAAAAATAATTTTCATCAGAAGAATTATAACTTAGGGTATACTCCTCTCCACCCCCAAATAATTTAATTTCAGCATCAGAGATATAGGAATCAATACTATCTAAAGAATTCCAGAGTTGGGTTTTTTTAATTTTAACATCATCAACTTTCTCACCCTGAAATAAAAAAGCTTCAACTACAAAATTATCTTCAATTGGCGTCTCCACATCACAAGAAAATAAAACTATAATAAGAGGTAATAGTATTTTTTTCATATCTAAAAACTGAATTTAAATGATATATTAGGAACAATTCCTAAATATTTTTTCACCTGTCTTTCATAGGGAACATAATCAAATTGGTATTCATAGTACCACACATTTTGTCTGTTGTATAAATTAAATATAGATAAACCGATATCACCCTTTGATTTATTAATGTTAAATACGTGGTGAACCGATACGTCTAGTCTATGGTAATCTGGAAGAAGTGATCCATTTTTAGGCCCTACTCCAATGAAGGTCAAATTTGATTCATCTAATAGAGATATATTATACTTGTATGATGGCTCTGTAAAGGTCTGACCAGATCCATATATAAAGGAAGCAGAAAAATTCCAGCCATTTGTTTCGTAATTATTAAAAATTTTAATTTCATTTCTTTGAATTTGAGGAGCAGGAAAACTTACACCATCATTTAATAATGGATAAGTATTCTCAGCATCTGTAAATGTATATGATATCCATCCAGTATAATTATTGATTTTTTTTTGAATTAAAGTCTCAAAGCCTTTAGCTATCCCATTACCATTGAAAAACAAATTATTTAAACCCGCACTTTGAAATCTTAGTGAAAACTCAGTAAGATTTGATATCTCCTTATAAAAAAACTCTGTATCAAATAACCACTTATCATTTTCATATGCTAAGCCACCAATATAATGAATAGATTCTCCAACATTAACATCTACATCATCGGAAAGTAACCAGAAATCTCTAGATCTAGAAGTTACATTCTCACCAATAATCTGTTTAACAAATTGGAAGTGGTACCCGTAACCAACTTTAATTTTTAGATTTTTTAAGAAGGAATAATCTGCCTGAAATCTTGGCGAAAAATAATTTTTATCAGTTAACTCATATCTATTGCCCCTAATACCAATTTTTAAATTTAGATTTTTGACAGAGTTCAAATCATATGAAAGATATCCTGAATATAAATCTGAATTTTGCTTCGTATTTAATATAGTAAGAGTATCATCTCTTACAAATAGGTAGTCAACATCGGATTTTGTTAGTTCAAACCCTAACTCAAATTTGTTATTTTTNCCGGATAAAATCTCGGCATCATACCTAGCTGTAAAGTCTTGAACAGTGTTATCTTGATCAAGAATTATATTAAGGTCAAATATTGTAGAATCTAAATCTGGAATTCTAGCCTCAACAAAATATGAGTCATCTTGGTAATTATAATACTCCGAATAAGAAATATTTAAGGTATTATAAAATCTACTGTTCCACTGACGGGACCACTTAAATGAATAGCCTCTATTTCCCCACTCAGATATTCTATCTAAATCACCAAGAATTTCTATCTTATCAATATCTCCAAAATTTGGATATTGATATCTTCTAGTGTCACTTGATTCTTTGAGATTATCTTCACCCCTGTAAAAACTGAAAGTTATAAGATCGTCACTAGTAGGTTTATAAGATAGCTTACCATTA
>JGI24820J26691_1000364_pt1 | contig 13450 bp, 10 predicted proteins | sample METZYME_5_50m_FD_26691 | JGI IMG/M metagenome (IMG submission 26691) | reverse complement strand
AGATTTTTAGCAGATAGCAGAGATACAAAAAAACAAGAAAGACTTGAAGAGCTAGGTGATCCCTTCAGTGTTTATCGATGTCACGGCATTATGAATTGTGTAAATGTTTGCCCTAAAGGTTTAAATCCAAATAAAGCAATTGGTGAAATTAAATCAATGCTTTTAACTGGTACTAAAGAGGAAAAAATAAAGGTTGTAGGTTTGGAGTGAGCTGATGAAAAAGACAATGTCAGATTATATGAGTGATTCTCATACATCTGGCGGACACCTCTCATATTTAGAGGATCTATATGAGAGTTATTTACAAGATCCCAATTCAATTTCAGAGGAGTGGAAAACTTACTTCAATGACTTACCTTTTCAAAATGGATCAAAAAAAGATAGTTCTCATCTTGACGTAATCAAACACTTTCAAAATACCCCAAGAAGATCAGCAACAAAAGTTAGAGCTTCTTCACAAAATAAAAATCCACTCGAAGCAAAGGTTCAAACTCTAATAAAAGCTTATAGAGACTATGGACATACTGCTGCAGATTTAGACCCTCTTGGAATTGCTGAAAAGGTTATTCATTCAGATTTACACAAAACCGAAAGCTTATTTAATGGAGATGAACTTTCAAGCACAGTTAATTGTAATTTCCCAATTGGAAGTAATGCTAAATACGAAGTAAATAATTTAATAGATGAACTAAAAGAAATCTATTGCAAAAATATTGGTATTGAATTTCAGCATATATCAAACAAAAGAGAAAGAAGCTGGATTATTGAAAAGTTTGAGAACTCAGATCATAAAATCTCAGATAAGTTAAGAAAAAAAGAAATCCTTAAAAGGTTAATCTCTGCAAGAGGGTTAGCCCAGTTCCTCTCTTCTAAATATCCGGGTATGAAAAGATTTGGTATTGATGGATGTGAATCGCTCATTCCACTTGTAGATACGCTCATTAAGACGACGTCAAAAAATGGTGCTGAGCAAATTTGTTTTGGGATGGCGCATAGAGGCAGGCTAAATTTATTGGTTAATGTTTTAGGAAAAGTTTCAAAAGAGCTTTTTGAGGCTTTTGAAGAAGATTTTGATCTTAAAGGATCAAGTACAGGAGATGTAAAATATCATTTGGGATACTCTTCAAATATAAGAACTGATCATGGAGATGTGCACGTATCCTTAACGAATAATCCATCACATTTAGAAATTGTAAACCCGGTTGTTGTCGGTTCTGTAAGAGCTCGTCAAGATAGGTTAGGAGATACATTTAGGAATAGAGTTGTTCCAATTCTTATTCATGGCGATGCAGCATTTTCTGGCCAAGGAGTTGTGATGGAGACGCTACAAATGTCACAAACCAGAGCATATGGAGTAGGAGGTACTATCCATGTAGTTGTAAATAATCAAATAGGATTTACAACAAGCCACATTAGGGATGCTAGATCAACCAGATACTCAACAGATATTAGTAAATTTATCGAGGCTCCAATCATACATGTAAATGCTGATGATCCTGAAGCAGTTGTCTATGTCTCAGAATTGGCATGTGAATATAGAGAAAACTTCAAGAAAGATATTGTTATTGACTTAGTATGTTACAGAAGGAGTGGCCACAATGAGGCTGATGATCCCTCATCAACTCAACCCTTGATGTATAAGGCAATAAAAAGTCATAAAACCGTTTTAGATATGTATGAAAAACTTTTAACTGCTGATTCAATAATATCCGATGAAGAAATAAAAGATTTTAAAAAATCATATAGAAAGCAAATTGAAAATGGTGAATCTGTAACTCCTAACTTAGCACCAAGATCAAATGATGATCAATGGTTTGATTGGGAACCATTCATGAATAGAAAATGGTATGAGGAAGTAACTACTTCTGTTCCTCAAAAAGAAATTGAAGAAAATGCTTTATCAATCGTAAAGACTCCTGCAGATTTTTCACTTCAGAAAAAAGTACAAAAGATTTTTGATGAAAGAGTAAAAATGTCGCAGGGAGATATAAAGCTAAACTGGGGATTTGCCGAAATGATGGCATACTCAAGTTTGCTTAAGGAAGGTTATCCCATAAGATTCACTGGTCAGGATGTAAGAAGGGGCACATTTGATCATCGTCATGCTGTTATCTTTGATCAAGAAAATGGAGAAGGATTTCTATCATTAGATTCAATTGCAAAGGAAGGAAAAACATTAGTTGATATTTATGATTCATTATTATCTGAGGAAGCTGTTCTTGGTTTCGAGTATGGGTACTCGGCAACTTGGCCAAGTGGACTTGTTATATGGGAAGCTCAGTTTGGCGATTTTGCGAATGGAGCTCAGGTTGTAATTGATCAATTTATAGTTAGTGCTGAACATAAATGGGAAAGGCTTTCTGGACTAGTTATGCTCCTTCCGCATGGATTTGAGGGAATGGGACCTGAGCACAGCAGTGCACGATTAGAGAGATTTTTACAGCTATGTGCTGCAAATAACATACAAGTTTGTATGCCAAGCTCCCCATCTCAAATTTTCCACCTTCTCAGAAGGCAGGCAATAAGGAAAATGCGAAGACCTCTTATCGTTATTACTCCAAAGAGTCTTTTAAGATTACCTGAGGCAGCAAGTGATTTATCTGAACTTACAAATGGGAGTTTTAATTGCATCATTGGAGATGATCTTCCAACGGAAAAAATTAAAAGAGTAGTACTTTGCAGCGGAAAGATTTATTACGATCTTAAGAAGGCTAGAGATGAAAAAGGTATTTCAGATGTCGCATTACTTAGACTTGAACAACTTTATCCTTTCCCATATTTTGAAGTTGAAGAAATGCTTAAGGGTTATTCACATGTTGAGGAGTTTATTTGGGCTCAAGAAGAACCAAGAAATCAAGGAGCATGGTTTAGTCATCGTCATAGATTAGAAAGGGTTTTAAATAAGCTCAATATAGAGAATTCATTTAAACCTATTTCAAGGCCTCCTGCTGCTGCTCCAGCAGTTGGGTTAATGAAATTACATCTTCAACAACAACAAGAATTAGTTGATAATGTACTTAAAAGAGATAACAAATGAGTGAAGAAATAAAGTCTCCAACCTTCCCAGAGTCCGTCGCTGATGGAACTATTGCTAACTGGGTTAAAAAAGAAGGTGAAGCTGTATCACAAGATGAGGTGATTGCTGAAATAGAAACTGACAAGGTTGTTCTAGAGGTGCTAGCTCCTTCAGATGGAAAAATTTCAAAAATTCATAAAAATGAAGGAGATACAGTTTTAAGTGCTGAATTAATTGGTGAATTTATTTCAGGTGATAGCGAAGAACTAAAAACTCAAACTGTTAAGGAAGAAAAACCCATAGAAACAGCCCCAGATCTCGAATCCTCGCAAGACCATTTAGTAGATAAAAAATCAGGACCAGCTGCAAAAAGGATAATTGAAGAAAAAGAGCTAAATCCATCTGAAATCAAAGGTAGTGGAAAAGATGGAAGGATCACAAAAGCTGATGTAATTAGCCACGTTGAGAAAGAACCAGTTATTGAAGAATCAGTTAAGAAAACTAATGTTGACCTTGATAGAGAAACAAAAAGAGTCCCAATGACAAGACTTAGATCAACAATTGCAAAACGTTTAGTTGAGGTTCAGCAAGAAACAGCGATGTTAACAACCTTCAATGAGGTTGATATGAAGCCTATAAAAGATATTAGGTCAAAGTATGGAGATGATTTTCTAAAAGAGCATGGAGTTAAGCTTGGCTTTATGGGATTCTTTGTAGCTGCCTCTGTTAATGCCCTTGAAAAGTTTCCTCAAGTTAATGCCAGCATTGACGGAACTGATATTGTTTATCATGGATATAAGGATATTGGTGTAGCTGTTTCTACTGATAGAGGGCTTGTAGTTCCTGTAATTAAAGATGCTGACATAAAATCAATTTCAGAAATTGAAAAATCAATCTCAGAGTATGCTGAGAAGGCCAGAGATGGGAAATTATCAATCGAGGAGATGCAAGGAGGAACTTTTACAGTTTCTAATGGCGGGATCTTTGGATCNTTGTTATCAACACCAATTCTTAATGCGCCACAGACTGCTATTTTAGGCATGCATAAAATTGAAGATAGGCCAGTTGTGGTAGATGGAGAAATTGTTGTTAGACCAATGATGTATTTAGCAATGAGCTATGATCATAGAATGCTCGATGGAAAAGAGGCAGTGTCATTTCTAGTCTCAATAAAAGAGCAATTAGAGAATCCTGAAAAACTTTTACTAAACCTATAGGTGTAAATATGTATGATGTTGTTGTAATTGGAGGCGGTCCTGCTGGTTATGTTGCAGCGATCAAAGCATCCCAATTAGGTCTAAATACAGCTTGCGTAGAACTTGCCTCTGATGAAAAAGGAAATCAAAAGTATGGAGGTACTTGCCTTAATGTAGGCTGTATTCCATCAAAATCTCTTTTGGATTCATCTCACAAATACTACGAAGCTCAAAAAGATTTTGCATCTCATGGAATAGATCTAAAAGATTTATCAGTCAATATTCCTTCAATGATGAAAAGAAAGGATGAAGTTGTTAATAAACTTACAACTGGAATAACCGGATTATTTAAAGCAAATGGTGTTGAAGCAATATCAGGAAGAGGGAGAGTTATTAATGAGAACCTTGTAGAAGTTTCAAATAATGGAGATAAAACAAGCTTGGAGACAAAATTCATAATATTAGCAACAGGCTCAAATCCAATTGAAATTCCAATTGCAAAATGGTCTGAAAATATAGTCGATAGCACAGGAGCTCTTAATTTTGAGAGGGTTCCGGAAAGACTTGGAATAATTGGAGCTGGAGTAATTGGTTTAGAGCTTGGAAGTGTATGGTCAAGACTTGGAGCTGAGGTTACAGTCATAGAGGCGATGGATGATTTCTTACCTATTGTTGACAAACAAATTTCTAAAGAATGCCATCGAGAGTTTAAAAAACAAGGTTTAGATATTCATTTAGGATCAAAACTTACCTCAGCTAAAGATAATGGTAAAGATGTTGAAATTTCTTATGAATCAAAAGGTGAGGAGCATAAAGCCTCTTTTGATAAATTGATTGTAGCTGTGGGGAGAAAACCTAACACAGCTGATATATCAGATGAGTCATTTCCAATAGAGTTAGATGAATTAGGAAGAGTCCAAGTTGACGATTTCTGTAAAACAAATTATGAAAATATTTATGCTGTTGGTGATATTGTTAGAGGACCAATGCTTGCTCACAAAGGTTCAGAGGAAGGAGTAATGGTTGCTGAAAGAATTGCAGGCAAAAAAGCTAGAATGAATTATGATCTTGTACCCAACGTTATTTATACTCATCCTGAAGTTGCTTGGGTTGGAAAGACTCAGCAAGAGCTCGAAGATCATGGTGTGGAGTTTAAGATTGGAAGTTTTCCATTTGCTGCAAGTGGAAGAGCTTTAGCTGCAGCTGATTCAGTCGGTTCTGTTAAGGTTTTAGCTGATAAGAAAGATGACACAATATTAGGAGTTCATGTATTTGGTCCTTCTGCTGCAGATATTGTCCAACAAGCAGTTATAGCAATGGAGTTTGGATCTAGTGCTGAAGATATAGGCTTAACTGTGTTTAGCCATCCAACAGTTAGTGAGGCATTTCATGAAGCTGCATTAGCTGCAAATAATTCTGCAATTCATATAGGCAATAAAAGAAAATGAACTTACACGAGTATCAAGGCAAAGAAATTTTTGCAAAATATGATTTACCCGTTTCAAAAGGAAAAGTTGTCACAAGTCTTGATGAGGTTGAGCAAGCATGTGCTGATATTGGAGGAAGTCGATGGGTAGCAAAAGCACAGGTTCATGCAGGCGGTAGAGGTAAATCCGGAGGTGTTGCTCTATGTGACACCATTGAGGAGGTAGCGGATTTTACAAAAAAATGGTTAGGTAAAAGACTTGTAACATATCAAACTGATAAAGAGGGGCAGTTAGTAAGCTGTATTCTCGTCGAGGAATGTACCAATATCGCAGACGAGCTTTACTATAGTGCAGTTGTTGATAGATCTTCACGCGAGGTTGCAATAATTGCATCTTCGGAGGGAGGAGTAAATATAGAAAAAGTTGCCGAGGAAACTCCTGAAAAGATCGCTTCCATATCTCTTAATGGTAAAGATGTATCAAAAGGTGATATTGAAAAGATATGCAGTACACTCAAACTAAATGAGACTCAATCTTCACAGATGGAGCATATTGTAAGAAAAACAGTTTCAATGTTCTTTGAGTGTGACCTTAGCCTTCTAGAAATTAACCCACTTGTAATAAAAGATGATGGTAATTTGCACTGTTTAGATGCAAAGATAAATATCGATTCAAATGCACTTTTTAGACAAAAAGAGTTACAAGAAATGCATGATCCAACTCAAGAAGATCCGAGAGAATCTGAGGCATCAAAATATGATCTAAGTTATGTTTCATTGGATGGAAATATTGGATGCATGGTAAATGGAGCTGGATTAGCAATGGGCACCATGGATACAATAAAGTTTTTCAAAGGGAATCCTGCTAACTTTCTCGATGTTGGAGGCACAGCTANTCAAGAAAGGGTAGCAAAAGCTTTTAAAATAATTTTGGATGATCCAGAAGTAAAAGTAGTACTTGTAAACATTTTTGGAGGTATTGTTAGATGTGATTTAATTGCACAAGGTATAGTTGCAGCAATNGATGATGTAGGAGTTGAAATACCTGTCGTTGTTAGGCTGGAAGGCAACANTGCAGAAAAAGGACTATCAATNCTTTCAAATTCGTCTTCAAAAATACAAAGCAAGAATAGTTTGGAAGATGCAGCTAGAACCGCAGTGGAGCTTGCAAAATGAGTATCCTAATTGATAAAGATACAAGAGTGCTTGTTCAGGGNTTTACCGGGTCTCAAGGAACGCTTCATTCATCTCAATCTATAGAATATGGAACTAATGTTGTTGGTGGCGTAACTCCTGGAAAAGGTGGAACCGAACACTTAGATTTACCTGTTTTTAATTCAGTTAACGAGGCGGTTGAACAAGTACAACCAAACGCATCATTAATATTTGTTCCAGCACCCTTTTGCAAAGGTGCAATTNTNGAAGCCGCAGAAGCTGGAATAAAGTTNATTGTTTGTATAACAGAAGGTGTTCCAACTTTGGATATGTTGGAAGTAAAAAAGATTGTTGATGGNTTAGACATTACTCTNATTGGTCCTAACTGTCCTGGNGTTATCACCCCTGGAGTTGGGAAAATGGGAATTATGCCTGGTGAGATTCATCTTCCTGGAAGAGTTGGAATTATATCTAGATCAGGAACACTTACCTATGAAGCGGTTAAGCAAACCACTGATTTAGGTCTGGGGCAATCTAGTTGTGTTGGAATAGGNGGTGATCCAATTCCTGGCTCTTCTTTTATTGATATTTTGGAACTTTTTGAATCTGACGATCAAACAGACGCAATTGTCATGGTTGGAGAGATTGGAGGAAGCGCTGAAGAGGAAGCTGCTGAATTCATTTCACAGAATGTCACTAAACCAGTTGTTTCATATATTGCTGGTCAGACTGCACCACCTGGCAAAAGAATGGGCCATGCAGGTGCCATAATTTCTGGAGGCAAGGGTACGGCAGAGGATAAAATAAAAAAACTAAATGAGAGCGGTGTTGTTGTTGCAAAAAATCTTCTTGAAATAGGCTCTACTATAAAGTCACTGATGTCTTGAGGTTTGCGCCTACAACCTTTTTCAGTCGTAAAATTCCAAGCAAACAAAATACAGAAAGGCCTAAAATCATACCAATCCACATTCCTGCAGCTCCCAATTTGGGACCAATAATCCCGTAAGTCATTACAAATCCAGCAGGAAGAGCAATAATCCAATATGAAATTAATATTAATATCATTGGCACAAAAGTATCTTTAAAACCTCTCAAGCTTCCAACTGCTGACATCTGAACTCCATCAGGTATTTGAAAAATAGCTGCATATAATAATAAACTAACTCCAAGAGCAATAACCTGCGGATCATTTGTATAAAGAGAAACCAAGAACTCTCTGAAGGTATAGATGGTAATTGTTGTAATTATTGCAATTACAAAACAGAGCAAAAGAGAACTTTTGGTTGAAAATTCAGCATCCAGCAATCTTTGTTCTCCAATAAGATTACCAACTCGCGTAGCTGTTGCAAGACCAAATGCTAATGGAAGCATGAAAAATACACTCGTTATATTGATTGCTATTGTATGACTAGCTATTACTCCTACACCCAGAGCACTAATTATCAAAGCAGCACCACTAAACATACTTAGCTCTATAAAAATACCAAAACCTATAGGGATACCAAGCTTAAAAACTTCTTTAAAAGTTTCTAATTTTGGTAAAGTAATTGATTTAAAGATTCTTACGTTCTTATAAAGTTTTGATTTCATGATAAGAACAGATATCGCTATAGTCTGGAAAATAGCTATTAAAGAAGTTGCATAACCACATCCCACTCCACCAAGTTTAGGAAAACCAAATAAACCATTTACCAAGATAATATCTAGTGGGATATTGATTAGCATCCCAGTAAAAGCAACATAAAAAACAGGAAGTGTTAAGGTCATCCCTTCACTGAAACATCTAAGACACGTAAATAAACCCATAAAAACAGCACCTATCGCGATAGCCCTCAAATATTCGCTTGTAATGACTGATACCTCTAAATCAATGGGAAGTAGTTTTATTATTGGACCAATATTTATAAGTATTAAAGATAACGCTAAGCCAACCATTAAAGCCATCCACAATATTTGCCTTACCTTATCTTCAATCTGATTAAATTTTTTCGCTCCAAATAATTGCGCAACAATAGGTGTAACTGCAAATAGGACACCACTTAGGGCAAACCAAAGCGGATTGAAGATTGAGTTTCCTATTGCTAAAGCAGCGAGATCTGTTGTATTGGCTCTTCCTGCAACTATTGTATCTGTAACTCCCATAAGCATGTATGAGGTTTGCGAACCAAATATTGGCAATCCTATAATTACAATACTTTTAATTTCAGAGATATATTTATTCACAAAAGACCACAAATAATTTTCATGTACTTTATCATATAGATTGATATTTAAAAGGAGATAGAAATTAGAAAAGACAACAGACCATACTGGCTTAAAAAAATTTCTAAAAAGCTTGTAAGCACGTATGTGAAACATTATCTTCGTCCCCAATTTAAACAGCTTGGCAAAGGAGGGGCGTTCTTTAAACCTCAATATCTAAAACTTTTTGGTTCTCATATAAGTGTTGATGACTTCCCAACAATTATTGGAGCACGGGATGCGAATGTTCAACTTACCAGCTGGAATATTGGAGATTGGAAAGGAGAATTAAAAATTGGGAAATATTGTCTAATTACTCCCGGAGTCAGAATCATGGCAGCTGAATCAATTGAAATAGGCGATGCTTGCATGTTTGCTCATGGAGCATACATATCAGATGCTGATTGGCATGGCATTTATGACAGAAGTGAGCCAGTTGGTAACACTAAACCAATTATCTTAAAAGACAATGTTTGGATTGGAGACAGCGCAATTGTATGTAAGGGAGTCACAATTGGAGAAAATTCAATAATAGGGGCAGGTGCTGTAGTCACTAAAAATATTCCTGCAAATGTAGTTGCGGCTGGCAATCCAGCAAAAGTAGTAAAAAATCTTGACCAAGGAGATTTTATTTCTAGAAAAGANTTCTATAAAGATCCTATTCAACTAGCAAAAGATTTTGATAANCTTGATAAATTTAATCTTAAAGATAACACTTTGATAGGATGGCTTAGGAGTATTTTTGCCCCATCTAAAGATAATTAATGAAATTATTGGTAGATAATAAAATACCTTTCTTTAGGGAATATCTAAAAAAAATTAAAAATCATGATCAATTCATTATTAAATATTTTGATGATAATAATCTTGAGAATGATGATTGTTTGAATGCAGATGCATTATTCATAAGGTCTACAACAAGAGTTAATTCAGAACTACTTTCAAACTCACCAATAAAATTTATAGGTTCAGCTACTTCTGGATATGATCATTTTGATAATAATATTTTAAATAATTCAAAATACTCTACATACGTAGCTTCAGGATGCAATGCGTCAGCAGTTGTGAATTGGGTACTTTCATGTATTGGTCTTCTGGTTTTTAAGAAAGTGATTTCAAGAAATAGAATGTTGGGAATAATTGGCTATGGAAATGTTGGAAAACTCTTATCAAAGATTTTAGGGAATCTAAANATTAAACATAAGATTTATGATCCTTATTTAGATCTTGGAAATATTAATGATATTAAAGATTGTGAGGTTGTATCGATTCATGCATCCTATTCCAAAATCGGTAAATTNCCTTCGCATGAATTAATAAATTCTGATTTTTTAAATGGCGCATCCGCAAAAGTGATAATCAATTCTGCAAGAGGTGAAATTATTGATGAAGACTCTATTCTAAATAGTGATATTCTTTATTTATCAGATGTCTTTAAGGGTGAGCCATCACCAAATACAGAACTTATATCTAAATGCTTTATAGCAACTCCTCACATAGCAGGATACAGCATACAGGCAAAACATAACGGAACTATAATGATTCTAAAAAATTTTTGTGAAACCAAAAATTTAGATAATGATTTGATGGATTTATCTAAAGTCATGGAAATTAAAAATCTTCAACCATTAGAAGATGACTACATATCAAATGGATATCCGGTGAGTTTCTTTAAAAATCTAATTGATGTTGAGCAAATCTCTATCGATTTCAAAGAATCATTTTTGAAGAAGGATATTCCTTTTAACAACATAAGGAATAACTATGAACTCAGGAATGACTTTTTAGGAATTAAAAGAACCTCTGAAACTAATAAACTCTCTTTATTTAGTAATTTATATAAAAATATTTAGTTTCTGTTAGTTATAATTTAAAAATGGCAAAGGAAGATTTAAAAAATAAAGACTGGAAGTCAATTCTTGACGAAGATGCTTATCAAGTTACAAGATGCTTTGCTACAGAGGCGCCTTACTCTGGTAAATTTCTTGATAACAAGAGAGAAGGGACCTATATTTGTATTTGTTGTAAAAAGGAGCTTTTTTCTTCTTCCACAAAATATAATTCAGGTTGTGGATGGCCAAGTTTTTTTCAGCCAATTGATGAAGCATGCATCACAGAATATAAAGATTCATCCCATGGAATGATAAGAACAGAAGTAAGATGTTCTGATTGTGACTCACATTTGGGGCATGTTTTTGATGATGGGCCACCGCCGACATTTTTAAGATATTGTATAAACTCTCTTTCTTTAGATTTTAATGAGCGCAAATAAAGAGCCTTCAGAACAAAACTTTTTAAGCTCGATAAAAGTAAGTTTCTGGACCTTTTCTTCTAGGATTTTTGGTTTGCTTAGAGATATATCTACAACAAATCTTTTTGGCGCATCTCTGTATCATGACATTTTTGTTGTTGTGCTAAGAATACCAAATCTTTTCAGAAGATTCTTCGCAGAAGGGGCATTTAATCAAGCTTTTGTTCCAATCTTATCGGACATAGAAAAAACAAAAGATCCTAAACAAGTAAAAGACTTCATAGACAGCTTAGCGGGAATCTTAATTTCAACTTTATTTGTTTTTACTATTATTTGTTTATTATTTGCACCATTTGTGATTTTTATTTTTGCACCTGGGTTTTATTTCGATTCTGAGAAGCAGGACCTTGCGGTAAATGTATTAAGGATTATGTTTCCATATTTAGCACTGATATCTTTGGTTGCATTTGCAGCCGGAATTCAAAATACTCATTCAAGATTTTCATTGCCAGCAGCTACACCAATTATTTTTAACTTAACTTTAATAATCTTTGCATTGCTAATTGCCCCAAGAATGAGTACGCCTTTAATTTCTCTCTCATGGGGTGTCTTCCTTGCAGGTNTCCTGCAGCTTATTATTCAATTTGCACCTTTAAAAGCTATTGATAGACTGCCAGTTCCTAAAGTTAATTTTAATAATTCAGATATTCCAAGATTCTTTAAGTTAATAGTTCCAGCAGTTTTAGCTGGAGGAGTTACACAAATAAATTTATTGATAGATACGATATTTGCTTCGTTGCTTGAGACAGGCAGCCCAACTTGGCTATATATATCTGATAGATTGATACAATTTCCTCTGGGAATATTTGCTATTGCTATTGGAACTGTTCTTTTACCTTCATTATCACGTTCGGCAGCGAATAAAAATAATAGTCAGTTTAAGGCGTCCCTAGATAACAGCTTTAGATTGGTAATTTTCATAGCTATACCTTCTCTCATTGGCTTAATATATTTTGCTGAGCCCATTATTGCTTCATTGTTTTATAGNGGTGAATTTTCTGAANTTGACGTTATTAAATCATCTTATAGCCTTGTATTCTTTTGTTATGGTTTACCATTCTTTATGTTAATGAAAGTCTTAACACCCGCATTTTTTTCTAGACAGGACACAAAGACACCATTTTATGTTGCATTATTTAGCCTCTTTCTCAATGCAATCCTCAACTATATTTTTGCCTTTAAACTTGGGTATGGTCATGCTGGACTTGCCATTGGAAGCTCTCTCGCTGTTCTAGCAAGCTCATGCATATTATTTTTTGTTTTAATGAAACAAAACCTTCTAAGTTTAAGTATTATTTTTCATAAAACTAATTTTGCCGCAATTTTTTCTTCATTAATTATGTTTTTTGCATTTGATTATTTTGTGGGAATTGATTCTGAATGGATGTCAAAATTTTATGAATACTCAGGATTGGTTAGAATTTCGCTTGTCACAGTTATTGTTATACTTAGCTGTCTATTTTATTTTTTTATCTCTAAGTGGGTTTTTAGAGTCTCAAATAAAGATTTTTATTTATAAACATGTATCTGATAAGAGGCCAAAATAATATTAAGCTTTTTAAGAAAAGATTTCCCGAGATTTCTTTGAGTGCAACAATTGGAAACTTTGATGGAATGCATCTTGGCCATAAAGCAATTCTAGAAAAAGTTAAGAAAAATGCTAAAGAAAAAAATCTTTCTACCTTGGTTATATTTACCGAGCCTCATGCCGCCGAGTATTTTTCTAAAATTAATAATACTTCTCCTCCACCAAGAATAATACCCTGGAGAGACAAGCTAAGGCTTATATCTGAAAATGGCATAGATTTTTGTATGCTACTAAGATTTGATGAATCTCTTAAATCGATGACGCCAGAGCAATTTACAGAAAAAATATTAGAGGAACTCCAAATTAAGTCCCTTACGATCGGTGATGATTTTAAATTTGGAAAGGATAGAAAAGGTGATTATCAATTTTTGAAGAACTGGGGTGAATCAATGAGCATTGAGATTGATAAAACAGATACTATAAAAGTTGATGATCAAAGGGTAAGCAGCACAAGAATTAGAGAAGCCTTGATTTCTAACAATTTTAAAAATGCTAACGTCATGCTTGATTGGCATTA
>JGI24820J26691_1000361_pt1 | contig 13466 bp, 11 predicted proteins | sample METZYME_5_50m_FD_26691 | JGI IMG/M metagenome (IMG submission 26691) | reverse complement strand
AGCACTCCAATTACATTAGCATACTGTCTATTCTCTCCATAAACACCAGTCACTCCAGCTAATTTCAACCTTTCATTAATTCCGTTTATAACAAGTGAAAGTAAAGATGTCCTGCCAATAAAGTAAGCTTTCTTAGAACCTACCAGAAGTGCATTAAGGTAAGCAATTGTGCCTATAACTTCGCCAATACAATTACATAATGCAGCAGATGTATTTTCTATAGTGTCAGCATTAGAAAATTTTGCTTTTCCAAAGTTAACAGCGGTAAGATCTGGAGATAAATTTCCTATCTTATTTACCGCATCTCCAATCAGAAGATCTAGATGATTTCTTAAACCTTTTTCCCCAAATTCATTTATTTCACGTCCTGAGCTATTTTCAAACAACAAATGCCCAAGACCCTCAAGCATTCCACCGCCAACGGCAATTCCTCCAAGATGATTAAAATTATTATTATCAACGTGGACGCATGCTGTACCAGTTCCGGCACTTACAACAAGCGTGGGCTCATCTCTTAATTTATAGAGTTTTTTTGCACCGAGACCAATTGCATCGATTTCATTCACTTTTATAATTTTTTTTGACATCAAACTATCATCAAGATCAGATGACTTGCCGCCTGTAACTCCAAATACTTCAACCTTTGATATTGGAATATCAAGCTTCGAAAGTATTTTTTTTATAAGATCGGCTGTTATATCTTGACTTGACGAGGGAGTGCTGAAGAACTGAGCAGAGTTTTTAGAGTATATAGCAACATCTGTATTTGAAATTCCAAAGTCGAAGGCTGCTAGCATTATTTCTCAGTATCGTCTTTTACTTCTTCTGCTTTACCCTCAATAATTGTAGATCTATTTTTAAAAAAAGATTTTCTTCGACGATTTCCCCATTTGATTCTGTCATCTCGATCCATCTGTTTTTTAGACGCTTTAATTTTTCCAAGGTTCATAAAAACGAACAATGAGAATATAGCCAGAATGCTAAAAAAAATAGCATTCATTTATCTACTTCTAAGTTTCATAAGAAGTCGAAGTATTTCAATGTATAACCATACCAAAGTGACCATTAGTGAAAAAGCTCCATACCATTCCATATATTTTGGTAAACCTTGCTCAGCACCTTCTTCAATAAAATCAAAGTCTAAAACGAGATTAAGTGCTGCAATTCCAACAACAAATAATGAAAATCCTATTCCAAACATTCCATTTGAGTGAATAAACCCAATGCCTGAACCAAAAAACGACATGATAAAGCTGACTAAATATAAAATAGCAATACCCATGGTTGCTGAAAAAATCATTAGTCTAAAGTTTTCAGTAGGTTTAATAATGCCGCTTTTATAACAAAATAGTAAGGACGCTAGAATACCAAAGGTTAGTCCAATTGCTTGAATACCGATGCCTGGATATTGAGCTTCTGCGAATACTGTAATTCCTCCAAGAGCAATTCCTTCAAAACCTGCATAAAATGGTGCAGTTGTTCCCGCTTTTGCAGGATTTCTAAAGATCGTGACGAATGCAAGAATTGTTCCAATGATTAATCCTGGCATTGCCAATGCAGGCATATTCCAACCAATAAATGCACCACCAAAACAAATTGATAACAGTATAGCTGTTTTATTCACAGCACCATCAAGGGTCATTCGCTCTGACTGAGGAATTGCACTTGTACTATCAAAATTTCTGGTAAAGGCTGGGTTTCCCGATCTTCCAAAAGTATTTAAAGCAGAGTGTTTAGACATAAATTTTCTCCAAAAAAACTATTATGAATTACTTATGGGCTTAAGCACAAATTTAAAGGCTATAGCTTATCGATCCAATCTGAAATAAGTTTTATACCTATTTCATCTGAAAGAGCTCTTCCTGATTCTGGCATCATTATCCCTGGATCAAGTGACTTCATTCTATAAAGGAGTATTGAATCATTGGGATGACCTGGAACAATTGAATATTTTAAATTACCGCTTGCTCGCCCAGCAGCCACTGGCTTTTTATAAATTCCAATCCGTTCTTTTCCCTGTTCCGTATAATTTAAATATAGGCCTGTTGTATCTGCAGAGCCGCCAGGTATATGACAATGGCCACAATTAATATCAAGGTATGCCCTTGCTCTATCTTCTAACACAGCATTTAGGTCTGCATAATTGGATATTGAGCTTGATCCCAGATTTTCATTTATCCAACCTAAAGCAGCCCAGTAAACCAATTGATTCATTTCCCCAGTCTTATATTGCACTAACTTATCCATATTTCTTGCCTTAGGACCAATGGGAGTCATTACTTTTTTTAATTGGTGGCATTCCTTACATTGGTTTTGATTTGGCGCTCGGTATCTTATATTAATGATTTCTCCTGACGAGTTTACGAATTTAGTAGGAATTGTTGCACCTGCGATTGCTCTTTTTGCATCGGTTTGATCCTCACTCCAAACATAGCTAATTGCTTTCCAGCCATTATTAGTATTTATTAATAAGCGAGTCTCAAGCAATTCTGCTTCCAGTGGACCATTATTATTTAGGTATGCAAAAGTTTTAATAAGAACTGACCCAATTGGGAAAACAAAAACTTTATTCTTTACATAGCCAACTTTTTTTCCTTTAGGCACGAATACAAAACGAAGCTTATCAGTTTCATCTGAAAATAATGCACTTTTTAAAGAGTATGGGTATACATCATCTGCAGGTATTTGATTTTTTAGATCTTTAAAGAAACCATATTCTGATAGAAATTTTGGTGTATTTGAAAAATTTTCAAAATCGTAATCATTAATATTTTGAGACTGAGATTCAAAACAAATTAATAGAGTTATTAATAAGGATATTTTTTTAGAAAGTTTCATCAAACTCTACCTTTTCAAGTGGAGTTATCTCTCCATCAAATTTAGTAATATCTAAAATTGCTGGCTCTAAAAAGGGGAGCATATAACCAAAAGGTTTTATAGCTAGCATTGTTGCATCACCATTGTTGGTAATGATCATTTTTTCGTTTTCGGGCTGGCCAAAAACAAGCTGAGAGAATGGCAGTAAGCCATCCCAAAAAATATCCGGCATGTTACCACCTGACAAATCAAAAAGTATCTGAGCTAGCTCTCCCTTGCTAGTATCAGGATTATAGCCAGTTGGACCGAATTTATTTCCATGAATTTGAACTGATTTAGGATGTGGATAATAAGCTTGATCATCAGTATCATTCCCATAAGTTACAACAGCAATATTTACAGTATCATTATCTCCAATTTCATTATCAAAAATTTCAACATCTGAATTTGCTTGAATAATTATTCCAGTTCCTCTGGGGACTTCGCCAACGATATTTCCCTCTGGTGCAAAGTTATCAGTATTATTTCCAACTGAACGATTATTAAACACGCGCACATGATGTCCGCCTTGTTGCGGTAAACCAGGTAAATCAAAAACTAATATTCCACCAGTATTATTGGTTGCAACATTGTTATAAACGTCTGCAAAGTATGAATTTTCAATTTCAATACCAGCAACATTAAATTCTGCTCTACTATTTCTAACAATTATATTTTGAGACTGACCAACATAAATTCCCGCATCAGATGCGCCTATTGCAACACAACCATCTATCAAGACATTTTTGGATTCAACTGGATAAAGCCCATAAGCCCCATTATCTGAGCTAGGACCATTGGTCCATTCAGTTTTCACTCTTAAGAATTTTATATTTGTAACGCCTTTTACTTTTATTGCATCACCTTTAGCATTCTGAATAGCAAAATCCTGAAGAGTTACATTATTTGAGGTAACACTTAGTCCTTGAGCACCGCTCAGCTGATTGCTGAAGTCAAGGATTGTTTGTGACATACCTTCTCCTTCAATTTGTACACCTGCTACATCAAGTGAAAGCGAATCTTCTAGACTAAAGACTCCTGCAGAAAGCCTGATGATATCTCCTGGCTCCGCTAGAATTAGAGCTTCTTGGATATCCTGATAAGAATTCTCAGATGGTTTGATTACTTGAACAGCAGGAAATATAGAGACACTTAAAAAAAGTGACGCTACAATTAGAAATTGATTAGATAACTTGAGGAATTTCACCAAATTTTTCGAGAGGTTTTTCAAGTTCATTCCAGTCACACTCAAAATCATCTGGCGCATGCTCATATTCAAGCAAACCTAATGCCTCAAATTTAGGCCTCACTTTATCAGTTAGGAGACCTATTCTTGAAAGATTTGGCATGATTCTTGTGAAAAGAAAGTTTGTAAAAGCAGAGTTTGCAGTTGTTGACAGCGCAAATTCTCTTGCTTCATCCTCTGACATTTTTAGATATTTCTGCATCGCTTTAGTATTGATCAGTCTTTCTCTTGAGATAACACAAGCTTCATAAGCAAACTCAGCTCTTTCTTCAATCTCTTCAGGTGACAAGGTCTTGACAAAATCCTCTAGGTAATTAATTCCGAATGTCACATGTCTTGCCTCATCTCTAATAATATAATGAAGCAGTTGTGTTAAAAGAGGATCCTTAGATAGGCCTTTGAGCATCTGAAATGCAGCTAGCGCTAATCCTTCAATGATAATTTGCATACCAATAAATTTTAGATCCCATCTAGGATCAGTAAGAATTTTGTCGAGAAGCAGTTTTAAATTTTTATTAATTGGATAATGCATTCCAATTTTTTCTTGAAGATATCGGTTAAATACCTCAACGTGCCTTGCTTCATCAAAAGTCTGTGATGCTGCATAAAGCTTTGCATTATAAGTTGGAGCACATGCTGTTAGTTGCGATGCAACAAGCAAAGCACCTTGTTCACCATGAAGGAATTGACTTAGAAGTTCAGCTGCATCATGACGATCAAATTCAATTTTTTCTTTCTCCGAAAGATTTTCATATGCTTCAAGAGTTTCGTGAGGTAAATCCTCATCAGCTTGCATAATTCTCTCATCTGCTGGGTGAGTGTACTCCCAATTGAGGTCCATGGAACCGTTCCAATTTAGCTCTTTGCCTAATTCGTATAGTTTTTTAATTCTATTATCTGCAACTGTATAGTCCCAGTTATATGCACCTGTTAGGGGCGTATTGAATATTTCAGCAACATCTTCCACATGCTGCGGAGTCATATTTAACTCATTTTCGACATCAAGATCAAAAGTTAATATGTCTTTTGGCGGCCCATCTGTTTTTCTAATTTTCATTTATGCACACTCTTATTTCATATGGAATATTTAAGTTTAGATATTATATTCTTTTTTTTTAATCATTGAAAAGCTCTGTGAGCTTATCAAGCAATGCTTCAGCGAGCTCTTCTGCTCTGTTTATTGTAATAGATTTTTCATAATATTTTGTTACATCATGTCCAATTCCAATTGCAAGTAGTTCACATTGCTTTGAGTTTGAATCATATTAATTATTTGGCGTAAATGATTATCTAAAAAATTGCTATGATTCGTTGAAAGGGTGCTGTCATCAACTGGAGCTCCATCCGAAATTACAATCAAAATTTTTCTTTCTTCATTACGTTTGCTTAATCTTTGATGCGCCCAAGCCAATGCCTCTCCATCTACATTTTCTTTTAATAAGCCCTCTCTCAACATAATTCCAAAACTTTTTCTGGCTTTTCTAAAATTATCATCTGCAGATTTAAAGATAATATGCCGCAAATCATTTAATCGACCTGGATTTGAAGGACTGCCTTGATTAACCCAAGCTTTTCTTGCATCACCGCCTTTCCAATGTTTTGTAGTAAAACCTAATAACTCAGTTTTGACATAACATCTTTCAAGCGTACTTCCTATGATATCCCCACAAATTGCTGCCAAAGTCATTGAGCGACCTCGCATTGACCCAGAGCTATCAATTAAGAGTGATACAACTGTATCTTTAAACTTACTTTCACTTTCTTGTTTAAAACTTAAGGGATCCCCAGGTCTTGTTATCACTCGATGAAGCTGAGCTGTATCAAGTAAGCCTTCCTCAAGATTATAATTCCAGCTTCTATTTTGTTGAGCTTGTAATAGTCTTTGAAGCCTGTTGGCTAATTTTCCAATAGTAGTTTGATAAGGCGAAATAAGTTGATCTAGCTGAATCCTGAGTCTTTGTGACTCCTCAGGCGTTGCTAAATCAATTGCATTGACTATTTCATCGAACTGAGAAGTGAAAATTTTATAATCTTCATAGGCTGTTTGATCTACTTCTTCGTTAAAATTTCTTGTTAAATCTATCTCTTCATCTATTGAAGTTGAATCAATTGGAGCCTGAGTCTCTTCTAATAAAGCATTATCTTCATCTGCTTGACCATCTGCTTGAGCTTCAATCATTTGCTCTTCTGAGGTTTGTTCGTACTCTTCTTGATCTTCATTCTGAGCTTGTTGTTCTTCTGGAATTGACTCGTCTCCTAATGATTCTTCGTCGCTATTAGTTTGTGGTTCATGCATCAAATCAAGATCTTTCATCAATTCAAGAGCAATTGATTGAAAGTCCTCTTGAGATTTTCGAGCTTCAATTAGTCTTTTACCTAATTCATTGATATTTTTAGGGGCTGCAGATTGAAAAGCACTAACGACATTTTTGCTTTCTTCTTGCAATTCATCACCATTAAGTTTTTTTAACCACAAGTTTGAGGCCAATGGGTTGATTGATGGAATTTTATTATCGATATTTTTCTTAGCTTCAGCATTTAAAAACAAACTTAAGTTGCTCTTTGCACCAGGAAAAGTTTCTCCTCCAATCATCTCAACTCTTGAAAGTTCAAGCTCAGCAAAAAAATCTCTAGCTATTTTTGGCATTTTAAGAGGAGGATTTTCTTTATGATAAAGGTGCCAAAAAGCTTGGAAATCTGCTTCTCCTCTCCACGAATTAATTTGAGAGGAAGATCTTGGAGGATTTTGTAAAGAGATCTGAGTCAAAGAGGGAGGTCGACTAGAGGCTTGTGAAGTGCTTTCTAAACTTGGATTATTGGATATTGCCCTTGTTGTTGAAAGGACTGCCTGCTTAAACTCCTCCCGATTCTTTACCCAGCTCATTAATTATGATGTTGGATTATGGCTTTCTTCAAGATCTTCACCAAAACACCTTTGAAAATACTCTGCAACAATTGGTCTTTCAGCCTCATCACATTTGTTAAGAAACGATAGCTTAAAAGAATGCTTAATATCTTTAAATATAATGTAGTTTTGAGCCCAAGTTATTACAGTTCTGGGAGACATTAATGATGATATATCCTCATTTATAAATCCTTGTCTTGTAAGATCAGCAAGCTGGATCATACTTTTTATTAAAGCTTTATCTTTAGCTGATTTCAGTTCGGGAACTTTGCCTGTAACCACATCGATCTCGTGTGAGCGCTCCAAATAATTTAGTGTTGACAATATGTGCCAACGATCCATTTGCCCTTGATTAATTTGTTGTGTGCCATGATAAAGACCTGTTACATCTCCCATACCAACAGTATTAGTGGTTGCAAATAGTCTGAAGCTTGGATGTGGAGATATCACATGATTTTGATCCAATAAAGTTAATTTACCCTCTACCTCTAGAATCCTTTGAATAACAAACATGACGTCAGGTCTTCCTGCATCATATTCATCAAAAACAATCGCAACCGGATTTTGAATGGACCATGGCAAAATTCCTTCTTTGAATTCGGTAATTTGTTTCTCATCTTTTAGCACAATGGCATCTTTGCCTAATAAATCTATTCTGCTTATATGACTATCAAGATTAATTCGGACACATGGCCAATTAAGTCTAGCTGCCACTTGTTCAATGTGTGTTGATTTACCTGTTCCATGATATCCCTGAATCATTACCCTGCGGTTATGTTCAAAGCCAGCTAAAATCGATAGTGTTGTATCTTTATCAAATACATAAGTTGAGTCAATTTCAGGCACCCACTGTGTCTTTTCTTTATAGCCTTTTACTGAAAGATTGGAATCAATATTAAATGTTTTTTTTACATTAATTTTTTGATCGGGTTGATCTGGCAGGCTGATTCTTTCTGAGTTTATCATTTGTATATATTTTAGTATTTACAGGAGCACATATGCTAACTTTTGATGAGATAAAGTTCTAGTTTTAATTGATTCAATGTAAGATAAATTTTAATTCAACAAATCATCAAAACTAATGAATAGTGCCCTTAAACACACACTTGAACTTTTTAACTTAACTAGGATTGATAGAGATCTTTACTCTTGGACAGGAAAAAGTGTTGGCTTTCAAAGAATCTTTGGTGGTCAGATTATGGCTCAATGTTTAATAGCCGGATACCAAACAGTCGAAAAAGCAAGATGGGTTCACTCATTTCATTCATACTTTCTTAGACCAGGAGATTTTGAGCAAAATATTATTTTTGAAGTAGATCGAATTAGAGATGGGAAGAGTTTCACGACTCGAAGAGTCAATGCAATTCAAAATGGAGAAGCGATTTTTAGTTGCTCTATTTCATTTCAAAAGAGGGAAAAAGGCTTAAGTCATCAAATTAAAATGCCAAAAATTGCAGGTCCAGAGAAACTTAAAAGTGATTTAGAGTTAAGAAAAGATGTACAAAACAAAATTCCTAAAGATTATTTACCAATGTGGCTCAGAGAAAGAGAGATCGAAACGAGACAAGTTGAACCCATGGATTTATTGAAAGCAGAAAAACTACCCCCTTATAGGAGCACTTGGATGAAACCAACTGGAAAGTTACCAAAAGATGAAAGAATCCACCAAGCATTATTATTGTATTGTTCTGATATGGGATTACTTGGGGCAGCTGTAAATCCTCATGAGGTAAATTTTATGTCAAAAAAATTTCAAAGTGCTAGCTTAGATCATGTGATGTGGTTTCATGGAAAAGTTAATTTTAATGACTGGATTTTGCATCATATGCATAGCCCAATTTCTCAAAATGCTAGAGGTTTTTCTCGAGGATCGATATATACCAAAGCAGGAAAATTAATTGCATCAACAGCGCAGGAGGGACTTATGCGCATTTGGGATTGAAGCTTCATAATGATTATTTTTATTCAAAAGATTGCTATAGTTGTTTTTTAAATTTTTAAGAGATGCTATCTATATTCAAAAAAAAATTATTTTCTGATATTTCCGGAACTGCCGAGGATATGCCACCACATGTTTCTGCTGTTTTATGTTTAATGATCGAAATCGCTCGAATGGATGGAAAAGTAGATGATGAGGAGATTGATGAAATTAAAAATTTTTACTTGGATTTATATCCGGAGGGCAATTTTTCGGAAGCATTTCAANAGNTAAAAGAATGGACAAGTCATAAGGAGTCTTTTAATCCATTTATTAATATTATCAATAGTAACTGCACTAAAAGAATGAAACTTGAGATTTTATCGAATATTTGGAGTGTTATTTTGTCAGATGATAANGTTGATCAGTATGAAAATTCACTNTTTATGCAAATAGGNAATATGCTGTTAATTANTGATGAGGAGCTTACAGCGATTAAGAACTGACCCTCAGATGATTTAATAGAGCCCCTTCAAATTGNATGAGAATTTCAGGCTCAATTAGATGCCTCATGTTATCAATTATTTGAAGTCTGCTATGCGGAATTAATTTGTGCATTTTATAAGCATTTCTGACATGTATCATAGGATCNTCCTTGCCATGAATAATTAAAGTTGGAGCTTTAATTTTTTTAATTTTTTTTAATCTATCCTTTGATGCAAGAATTGACAGAAGTTGCCTTGCATATCCTGACCCGTCTTGAGAGCGATTTAAGTTTTCCATTGTTTCTTTTCTAAATTCAGGAGTGTCAACAATCCTTCCTTTCATACCAATTAGTGAAACCATTTTTATTTCTCTTTTGATTATCTCATCGTATGATGCATTTGGATTTTTTGATCTTTCCAGCATAATTTCTCTGACNGCCTTTGATGGGGCATTAATTGGACTGGGGGTAGATGCAGTAGACGCAATCAANGTAAATGTTTTAACTTTCTCAGGATACATAGCACTAATGATCTGAGCAATCATTCCGCCCATGGAAGTGCTCAAAATATGGGCCTTTTTAATTTTTAAAGTTTCTAATAGTTTGATTCCATCATCTGCCATATCATCAATTTTATACTCAGATTTAATAGGCAATCTAAAAAAGTATTTGATGTAATCCAACACAAATGATGGGGTATTGGAAAATCTGGATGATAAACCAACATCTCGATTATCATAGGTAATAGGTCGAAAGTTATTCTCTTGTAAGAAATTTATAAGATGTTGTGGCCAATGAACAAGCTGCGCTCCTAGTCCATGAACCATTAGTATTGGATCACCATCCTCAGGACCATAATCACGATAAAAAATTTTTACTTCATTATTTTTTGAAAAGCCTTCTTTATAGTGCTGGTTTGTTTTCATGAATTTTATACTAATGCACTTCCTAAATATTACCAACTGCTGACAAGACTGCTATAGTCAATGAAGATTTATGAGTCTTAATACAGTATCAAATAAAGTCAGAGCAGCTTATGGCATCGGGGATTATGCAATTTGTTTGTATTGGAGTGGAGTNGGTTTATATCTTTTATATTTTTATACCGATGTTGTTGGAATATCACCACTCCTTGCAGGTTGGCTTTATGCTCTAGGAATTGCTTGGGACGCAATAACAGATCCTTTTATGGGATACCTAGCAGAAAGAACTAGAAGCAAGATGGGAAGTTATCGACCATATATTTTTTATGGCGCAATTCCATTAGCTTTTTCCTTTATTTTACTATTTTGGGTTCCTCCATTTGAGGGAGCAAAACTTTTTATTTTCTTGTTAGCTGTAAATTTATTACATAGAACTTGTTTTACAATAGTCAGCGTTCCATATTCATCTCTTACAGCAAGGATTACTGATGATAGTGACGAAAGAACGAAATTAACCACTGCGAGGATGATAGGCGCCTCTTTTGGCACCCTCACAGTCTCAGCTTTAGGCTTCCCAATAGTTTTGTTCTTTGGTGGGACAAATGAAGCATCTGGATTTATCTTCTTAGGCATTATATGTGGTCTTATGGCTGTGTTTGTTTTAAGCATCACTGTAAGATTTGTAAAAGAAAGAGAATTCAAGTCCTCCTCAATTCAATTACCCAGCTTTGCAAAAGTATTCAAGTCAGTTGCTAATAATTATCCATTCTGGATTGTCTTTGCATCAATACTTATCCTTGGCTCAACTTCCATAATGTTTAACAACAACTTAATTTATTTTGTTAAATACTCTCTTGATTTGCATGAATATCAAGGACTAATTCTCGGCATAAGTAGTGGCTCAGCTCTTATGGCCATTCCATTATGGGCATATGCCGCATTGAAGATTGGTAAAAGAAATTCATGGATGGCATCAATGACATTACTAATTATTGGATTTTTAATTTTTTATTATTCTCCAATAAATTCTTTGAATGAACTACTGCTTATTCTCGGCTTTATTGGAATTGGAAATGGAGCAACAGGAGTTTTATTTTGGTCAATGCTTCCGGATACAATTGAATATGGAGAATGGAAAACTGGCGTTAGAACAGAATCATCACTATATGGTTTTATGACCTTTGCTCAAAAAGCAGCTATTGCAATGGCTGCTCTTTTACTTGGCCTGGTTTTAACTCAAATTGGTTTTGAGCCTAATACAGTTCAGTCTGAGCAAACTTTACAGGAATTAAAATTTATTATGACCTGGATACCATTAACTGGCATTTTCCTTAGTTTTATTTTGGTATCTTTTTATCCGATTAATAAAACATTTCATCAAAAATTAATTTTTGAAATAGAAAGAAAAAAATTGAATCATGAAACAAATTAATTGGGGAATCATTGGCTCAGGTTCAATAGCATCTGCTTTTGCGCACTCTATAAAATCAACTTCAAATTCTAAATTGATAGGCTTATACGGTAGAAATGTTGATACAACAAATGCTTTTGCTAAAAAATTTAATATTGATGCTCATTATCAATTAAATGATTTGTTATCTTCGCCAGAAATAGATGCTGTTTATGTCGCTACACCGCACAGCGAACACTTTGCTCATTCACTTCAAGCCATTAAAAATCACAAGCATGTTCTGTGTGAAAAGCCATTTACGATGAATGCATATGAGAGCATGATTCTCATAGACCTAGCGAAACAATCAAATATTTTTTTAATGGAAGGATTTATGTATAGAACTCATCCCCAAACAAAGAATATTTTGGATAATTTACATATTTTTTTTGGTGACAAAGAGAAAATATTGATTGAAGCCTCATTTGGCTTTGCTGCTGAGGTTCCAATAGATCATAGATTAAGAAATCCTGATCTGGGTGGAGGAGCAATCTTAGATATTGGATGTTATCCCCTAACGATGTGTAAGTTAATAGCTGGTCATTTACAAGGACTTCCGTTTGCTGAACCTAGAGAGTTTTCAGCTACAGGAGAGCTAGATGAGACTGGTGTTGATCTTCAATCTCATGCTCATATTATTTTTTCAGATTCTATTGAGGCAAAAATAAGTTGTGCAATAAATGAAAATTTTTCCAATGATCTATTGGTATCTAGTGGTGAAAAATCTATTGCTGTTAATCAACCATGGCATTGTGGGCAATTTCAAGATGGAAGATCCTCTATTTTGGTCTCTACTCCTGAACTAGGCAAACAAGAAATTTCATTCATTGATGAATTTGGTTTATTTTCCAGAGAAATTGAGCATGCCTCGAGTTGCATATTGCAGCAAAAAGCAGAATCGGAGTTTATCACTCACACTGAAACGCAAAGTAACATGTTTTGGCTTGATCAATGGAGAGAGAGAATGAAAATTGAATGCCCAAAAAATAGTTTAAAAAATTCTCCAATATCATTATCAAATACTTCTCAAATAAGAAAACCAATTCTTAAAAAAATAACCCTTCCAAGAATTAATAAGATTGGTTCAAGGCTTGCATTAGGTTGTGACAATCAAACCTCTGATCTGCATGCCTTTACAATGTTTGATCACTTCTATGAATCTGGAGGAAGAATATTTGATACCGCCTATATCTATAATCATGGAAAAGGTGATAAGTATCTTGGCGATTGGATAAACTCTCGAGGAGTAGCAAAAGACGTAGTCGTCATTGGTAAGGCTGCTCATACTCCTGAATGTGAGCCAAAATTTATTCGACCTCAAATTCTTGAATCACTTGATCGGCTTAATATTCCAAAAATAGATATTTTTTGTCTCCATCGAGATAATAGGGATGTACCGGTTGACGAATTTGTTGACGCATTGTCAGATATTCAAAACGAAGGCCTGATTGACTTATTAGGAGCCTCCAATTGGGAGTTAGATAGATTCTCCTCTGCAAGAGCTAATGCAAAAAAAAATAAAAAAGAGCCATTTTCTGCCCTCAGCAATAATTTTAGCTTAGCAGAAATGATGCAACCTGTATGGCCAGGCTGTGTTGGAGTAAATGAAAACTTTTTAGAATATATTATTAACGAAAAGATTTTGTTATTTCCTTGGTCTTCTCAGGCAAGGGGATTTTTTATT